>JAABUS010002685.1_pt1 | contig 32481 bp, 37 predicted proteins | sample 5560161 | NCBI WGS metagenome assembly JAABUS01 (sample SAMN10711885, study PRJNA513376) | rock metagenome | isolation source: Antarctica rocks | place: Antarctica: Victoria Land, Trio Nunatak nord | collected 2016-01-04 | reverse complement strand
GCGTTGGCGTTACCACTGCGGCTACAATCAAAATAATAATGATGGCATAACGGCGTGATTCGCGCATAAACTTAGCCGTTAATAATCCCATGGTTGACAGGATATAAATCAGAATAGGTAACTCAAAAACAGCTCCGGTTGCCAGTGTTAAAGTTGCTACGGATGAAATATAAGAATCGATACTGAATAAATTCTGGATGGAATCACTTACCGTATAACCTGCTAAAAAGCTGAGGGACATGGCCGTAATCACAAAATATCCAAATAAAACACCCAGTAAAAATAGCATCGAAGCGTAAAATACAAATCCGCTGGCTGCCTTGCGCTCTTTATCATGCAATGCTGGTTTAATAAAAAGCCAAACCTCATACAGCAAATAGGGGAAGCCCAATGCAAGACCAATCATAAAAGAAGAATTGATCTGCAAAGTAAACTGCCCGGCCATTTCCGTATTAATTAAATGGATGTTGATTTTATCGATACAAAACCCCGGGCGATGTAGATAAGTGCCTAATTCACAAAGCATTCGGTATGTCCAAAAAGAAGACCTACTTGGCCCCATGATAACGGTATTATAAAAGAAATTAAAATAGTAAAACGCCAAACTTGTGAAAATTACAATGGCTAAAGCCGAGCGGATTAAATGTTTCCGTAATACATCCAAATGATCAAAAAAGGACATTTCAGATTCCAGGTTATTACCCTTTTCTTTCAGTGCTTTAAACAGTTTATTATCTTTAAGATCGCTCATAATTCAGTAGAAACAAAAATACCATTCTGGTGAGATTTGGAATGGTACTTACGTTTAAATTTATAATCGGTTTTTTAGTCTTCGGTGTATTCAAAAGTTTCCATAAACTTAGTGGTAAAGTTACCAGCCCTGAAGTTTGGGTCCTGTAACAATTTCATATGGAAAGGGATGGTGGTTTTTACACCTTCGATCACAAATTCACTCAAAGCACGCTGCATCGTATTTAATGCTTCTTCGCGGGTTTGTGCTACGCAGATCAGCTTGGCAATCATAGAATCATAATTTGGCGGAATGATGTAACCGGAATAAACATGTGTATCCACCCGAACGCCGTGGCCTCCCGGCGAATGGAAGTTGGTGATTTTTCCGGGTGAAGGACGGAAATTGTTCAGCGGGTCTTCTGCATTGATGCGGCATTCGATCGCATGCATTGTTGGTTCGTAGTTTTTTCCGGAGATCGGGATACCTGCTGCTACTTTTATCTGTTCTTTTATTAAGTCAAAGTTGATCACTTCTTCTGTAACCGGATGCTCCACCTGAATCCTGGTGTTCATTTCCATAAAATAGAAATCATGGTTTTTATCCACCAAAAATTCTACCGTTCCGGCACCTTCATATTTTACTGATTTTGCACCTTTTATAGCAGCATCGCCCATTTTACGGCGCAGTTTTTCGGTCATGAAAGGCGAAGGGGATTCTTCTACCAGCTTTTGATGACGGCGCTGGATCGAACAATCGCGTTCGGATAAATGGCAAACCTTGCCAAACTGATCGCCAATAACTTGTATCTCGATATGGCGGGGGTCTTCTACATATTTTTCCAGGTAAATGCCATCGTTTCCAAAAGCTGCCCCTGCTTCGGCCCTTGCCGAGTCCCAGGCAGCTTCAAATGCGGCATCTTTCCAAACGATACGCATCCCGCGGCCGCCGCCACCGGCCGTTGCTTTCAAAATAATCGGATAACCAATTTTGTTGGCTACCTGAATGCCTTGCTTTACATCGGTCAATAAACCTTCGGAACCCGGAATTGTAGGTACGCCGGCTTTTTTCATGGTGTCTTTTGCCGATGCTTTATCGCCCATGGCATCAATCTGGTCTGCCGTTGCACCGATAAATTTAATGCCGTATTCTGCACAAATAGCAGAAAACCTGGCATTTTCGGACAGAAAACCGTAACCCGGATGGATGGCATCCGCATTGGTCAGTTCTGCTGCAGAAATGATATTCGGAATATTAAGGTAAGAATCTTTGCTGGGAGGAGGGCCGATGCAAACTGCTTCATCCGCAAAACGTACGTGCAGGCTGTCGCGGTCCGCAGTTGAATAAACCGCTACTGTTTTAATCCCCATTTCTTTGCAGGTCCGGATAATACGCAATGCAATTTCGCCGCGGTTGGCAATCAATATCTTTTTGAACATTGTTAAATTTAATTTGAAATAAACGGCCGGGGGAACAAGATTTTATACCGATAAAAACAGTATGCAATGTTTAGGCCGGATCTACTAAAAACAAAGGCTGGTCGTACTCGACCGGTGAAGCATTATCCGTCAAAACCTTGACAACGCGCCCCGATACTTCTGATTCTATTTCATTAAACAATTTCATGGCCTCGATAATGCAAAGCACATCCCCAGTTCTGATCTCGTCGCCAACATTTACAAAAAGTGGTTTCTCCGGAGCGGCGGAACGGTAAAAAGTGCCAATCATCGGCGATTTTACGGTGATGTATTTGGAAGTATCTTCCACTTGTACTGCCGTAATCACCGGAGTGGTAACTGTAATGGAGGGGACTACTGTAGTTTCTGCCGTTGCTGCTGGCATTGTGGTGGTAACAACCGCGGTTTGCTGCTGGTTGGTTTTGATGGTGATTTTGAAGTCCTGCTGTTCAATAGAAACCTCATTAACTCCTGATTTAGAGACGAATCGGATTAAATCCTGAATTTGTTTAATATCCATGTCCATGCTGGTTATTTCGTTTAATTTATTTGGGTGATTTGTAATTGGCAGGCTAATTTATCATTTAATAACAAAAAATAGGGATAAAATCAATATGCCCATTTGAGATAAGCGGAACCCCATGTGAAACCTCCGCCAAAAGCAGCCAAAACTAAGTTATCACCTTTTTTGAGTTTGCTTTCCCATTCCCATAAACACAAAGGGATTGTGCCATTGGTGGTGTTGCCGTAACGTTCAATATTGACCATTACTTTTTCTGCGCCAACGCCCATGCGCTGAGCTGTAGCATCAATTATTCGTTTGTTGGCCTGGTGCGGAACCAGCCAATCTACCGTTTCTGCGGTTAGGTTGTTGCGTTCCATAATTTCGGCAGCGGCTTCGGCCATGTTGGTTACCGCAAATTTAAACACGGCTTTTCCTTCCTGATAAACATAATGTTCCCGGGCATCAATTGTTTCATAGCTGGTAGGCTTTACAGAACCGCCCGCTTTTTGGTGGAGATGAACAATCCCATTGCCATCGCTGTGCAGATCGGCATCGATCAAGCCATATCCTTCCAGGTTTGGTTCCAGTAATACAGCGCCGCAGCCATCACCAAAAATGATGCAGGTTGCACGGTCCTGATAATCTATAATAGACGACATTTTATCGCCGGCCACTACCAGCACTTTTTGGTGCATTCCGCTTTCTATAAACTGTGCACCAACCGTCAACCCGTACAAAAAGCCCGAACAAGCAGCTTGCAAATCAAACCCCCAAGCTTTGGTAGCACCAACTTTAGCACTGATAATATTTGCAGTAGCCGGAAAAGGCATGTCTGGCGTGGTCGTGCAAAAAATAAGCAGGTCAATTTCTTCTGCCCCGATTCCGCGTTTTTCAAGCAGCCCTTTAATAGCAGGAGCAGCCAAATCGGAAACCCCTAAACCCTGCCCTTTCAAAATACGGCGTTCGCTGATGCCGGTCCTGCTGAGGATCCATTCGTTATTGGTGTCCACCATCTTCTCCAGTTCATGATTCGTCAACACATAGTTAGGCACATAACCATTTACAGCAGTGATTGCGGCGTAAATTTTATCCATATCAGTTTTAAAGGAAAGCTTGTTTGATCTTATCAATCAGACCGGATTGAACTGTGTTTCTGGAAAGCATGACCATGCTTTTGATAGCCTCCGGGTTAGATATCCCGTGGCCAATGATTACTGGTGCATTAACACCTAAAATTGGGCTTCCACCGTATTGTTCATAATTAAAACGGTCGAAAAATTCATCACGCATTCCTTTTTTAATGGTTACGTCATAAAAATTTTCGGCTAGTTTCAATATAACGTTTCCGGTGAAACCATCACATACAAAGACATCGGCTTGGTCTGTAAAAAGATCGCGGCCTTCCACATTACCTACAAAGTTAAACTGTTTATTTTCCTGCATTAGCGGATAAGTTGCCTGGCTAAGGAGGTTGCCTTTTTCTTTTTCTTCACCAATATTGATCAGTCCAACTTTAGGGTTTTCAATATGATATAATGCTTCGGCCATCAAGCTTCCCAAAATACCAAATTGCGCCAATATATCCGGCTTGCAATCAGCATTAGCGCCTACGTCAAGTATAATGCCGCAGCCACCTTTTAATTTAGGCACTATGCCTGCAATGGCAGGGCGGATAACACCGGAAATAGCTTTAACACTGAACATGGCACCCACCAGCATTGCACCAGTGTTTCCGGCAGAAGCAAAGGAGTCCAAATGGCCTTCTTTAAGTAGCTGAAACCCAATATTGATACTGGAATTAGGTTTCTGCACGATTGCTTTGGTAGGATGTTCGGCCATACCGATTGTTTCCGGAGTATGGACATAGTCAAAACAATTTTCGTCGAATTTATTGTCCCGAATTATTTTCAGTGCAATGTCCTGATCCCCAATTAAAACCAGTTTTTGATCAGGCGATAAAAATTGATAGCTAACGATTGCCCCTAAAACGGTTGCCTCAGGAGCGAAGTCGCCGCCCATAATATCTAAGCCAATTTTCATTTCAGAAAATCAACTAAACTACTGCTGCGCGTTCGATCAACAATTTGCCGTTGAAGTAAACGTTGCCGTCAACAGTATAAGCCCTATGTGGCAAATGTACGGCACCAGTGATTTTACAGGTAGTTAAAGTTGGTGCTTCCGCTTTGTAATGGGTACGGCGTTTATCTCTTCTGGATTTGGATATTTTTCTTTTTGGATGTGGCATGACTTATTTTATATTAAATTATTTAATGTTTTTTAACGCGTTCCAACGCGGGTCCGGGTCAATATCTTCTTCATCCTCTTCGTTTCCGGCAAGTTTTTTCAACTTGTCCAGCATTTCCTGATCACAAAAAGGGGTGTTGCCCACATCTTTGCAAATACTGGTTAATGGCATTGCCAAGTTGATGTATTCATAAATTAAGCCAGACAGGTCAAGCTCAAAATCGTTCCGTGTCAAAAACAGGATTTCATCATCTGTTTCTTCCGGTTCTGCTTCGCCAAATTTTACAATTTGCCTTTCGTCGATATGAACAGGTTCCGGAAACTCAGATAAGCAATGATCGCAGGAACGATCTGCCATTCCGTTGATCTCAAAACTTAGCAGCATCATCGTTTCCTGTTTTTCCAGATCTACTTTGCAGTTCAGCTTTCCCTTTTTAACCAGTGAATATTCAAACGCATCAAAAAATAAATCTGTTATTTCAAACTCAAACTGGTGCTTTCCAAGTTTCAGCCCCTTAAAAGGAATCGAATATGATTTCAACGTTTTCAACGAGCTACAATTAGCCCGCAAATTTAGGAAAAATTACACAATCAGAAATAGTTTTTTTAATAATGAAATTAGTGCTGTAAAAGAAGTATTATCTGTAATGATCTTTTCCCCAAATCAACCTCTATTAGCTTTAAAACGAGTTTCCTTAGTTTCTTTTTAAGAAACTTTTTTCAATCCCGATCTCGGCTAAACTTGCTAAACTTTAATGGGTTTTGAGACAACTCTGCCGATTCTGCCCGGTTTCTAACTATATGGATTGCCGTAAACATAGCTTCACGAAAAGAGGTTGCCGAAGCCATATTTTTTCCGGCAATGCCATATCCAGTACCGTGATCGGGCGAAGTGCGCACCTTATTTAATCCGGCCGTAAAATTAACGCCCAAATCAAAAACCGTATTTTTAAAAGGGATCAAACCTTGATCGTGATACATAGCCAGCACGGCATCAAAGTTTTTGTACGTACCGTTTCCAAAAAAACCATCGGCAGGAAACGGGCCGGCAGCCAAGGTTCCTGCTGCGTTGGCATGTTCAATTGCGGGCGTGATCGTAAGCTGCTCTTCAATCCCGATCAAACCATTGTCGCCAGCGTGGGGGTTCAATCCTAAAACAGCAATTCGAGGTTTTCGGATCCAGAAATCCTGCTTCAAACTTTGGTTCATTAAATGAAGTTTCGATAGAATGCTTGCTACTGTGATTTTCTCACTGATTTGTGAAACCGGAATATGGCCGGTAACTACGCCAACACGCAATTCATCGCTCACCAAAAACATTAATGAATCTGCAGCACCGCAGCGTTCCTGCAAATATTCGGTATGGCCGGGGAAGTTAAAATGTTCGCTTTGGATATTGTGTTTGTTGATTGGTGCCGTAACCAAAGCATCAATTTTACCTTTCATCAAATCGTCGGTTGCTCTTTCCAACGAAATAAAAGCATATTTTCCGCCAGTTTCGTTGGCTTCACCAAAGTTGATTTTTACGTCTTCTTCCCAGCAATTGATCAGGTTTGGTTTTTTAGGATTTGCCTCGTCGGGTTCAGCAATTACATTAAAACTAAAATCGTTCAAACCCAAGTTTTTACGGTTATAGGAAGCGATTTTGGTGTTGCCATAAACAATGGGCGTGCAATAGTTCATCATCAACGGATCGGCCAATGTTTTGATGATCACTTCCATACCAATGCCGTTCACATCGCCAATGCTGATCCCAACTTTTATTTTATCACTCATTTGAGTTTGATTAAATCAATACAACTAAAACAAACCAGCTTCAAAAGCCGGATAAAGCACAAATATGACGTATTTTGTATCAATTTAAGGAGCGAATGCAATTAGTAAAAGCCAAAAAACATTTAGGTCAACATTTTCTGACCGATAAAAACATTGCCGCCAAAATTGTAAACAGTTTAAAAACGGAAGGAGCGGTGCTGGAAGTTGGCTCCGGAATGGGCATTTTATCTGATTTTTTGTTGCAGAAACCCGAACTGGAAATTTTTTTGGTTGATATTGATACAGAATCTTACCAGTTTTTGCAGAAAAAATATCCGCAGTTAGGACAGAAATTAATCAATGCAGATTTCTTGCAGATGAATTTTGATGCTGTTTTTACCGATACTTTTTCGATCATCGGTAATTTTCCGTACAATATTTCTTCGCAGATTTTATTTAAAGTGCTGGATAACCGAAATAAAGTTCCGGAAGTGGTGGGCATGTTCCAAAAAGAAGTTGCCGAGCGTTGCGCCGCCAAACCCGGAAGCAAAGAATACGGAATCCTCAGCGTTTTTTTGCAAGCTTATTACAAAGTAGAATATTTATTTACGGTGAAAGCAGGCGTATTTAACCCGCCGCCAAAAGTGCTTTCGGCGGTAATTCGCCTCAGCAGAAATGAAATAAAGGAACTATATTGTGATGAAAAACTATTTTGGCAAGTTGTAAAAGCGGGATTTAACCAACGGCGAAAAACTTTGCGTAATGCGCTTTCTTCGCTCATCAACAAAGAAAAAATGACGGAAGAACCAATGTTGGATTTGCGTGCAGAAAGGTTAAGTGTTGAGGATTTTGTTAGGCTGACGAATATGATTCAGGGGAATAAATAGTTTGTACATTTGATGAAAGGATTGAAAAATGAATATAGAAGCTGAAAAAATTGAATTGCTTAAATTGATCCTGGAAACAGAAAGCGAAGAAGTTATACAGGAGGTCAAAAGTGTTTTTAGAAGACAAGAAGCCGATTTTTGGGATAGTCTGCCTGATTCAGTAAAAGAAAGCATCAATCGTGGTTTAGAAGATGTTGAAGCAAATCGAGTTCAAAATCATGACAACGTAATGCAGGAAATAAAAGCGCGTTATGGCCTTAACAGTTAAATGGTCTGAGGAAGCAAGAATTGAATTTGAACGAATTTTAAATTTTTTGAGTAATCGTTGGACAGAAAAAGAAGTACAGCAATTTATTCTAAAAACTGAATCTTTTATAAGTGTAATTGCTATATTGCCTTATTCGTATCCGAAATCTAATTACAGATACATTAGAAAAGCAGTTATCACCAAACAAACTTCTGTATTTTATCTAATTCGTAACCAGGAAATTTATTTGATTTCTTTTTGGGACAACAGACAAAATCCTACTCGTAATCCATTTTAAGTTATCAATTATTTTTGTCTAAAAATAAAAAAATATTGTGTCTACTTCCATTCAAAATAAAAAAATACTAATAGTCGATGACCTCCATCCAGCCTTCGCCCAAGCTGCTGAAAAATTAGGTTATACCTGCACCATCGATGCTTCTTTTACCAGAGAAAAAACGTTGAGCGTAATTGCAGATTATCAAGGTTTGGCGATTAGAACCAAGTTTCAGGTAGATCAGGAAATGATGGATGCTGCCCCAAAACTGCGTTTTATTGCGCGTGCCGGTGCCGGAATGGATAACATTGATGAAATTTATGCCGATAAAAGAAGCATCGCCTGCATTAACGCGCCCGAAGGAAACAGCGATGCCGTTGGCGAACATGCGGTTGGTTTGCTGCTTTCGCTGATGAATAATTTTAGGAAAGCGGACATCGAAATCCGCACCGGCAAATGGGACCGCGAAGGCAACCGCGGATACGAACTAAAAGGTAAAACTATTGGCATCATTGGTTACGGCCACATGGGCAAAAGTTTCGCCCAAAAACTAAGTGGTTTTGGTGTGAACGTAATTGCTTATGATAAATATAAAATCGGTTTTTCCGACAAGTTTGCCCGCGAAGTAAGCATGGAAGAAATTGTAAGGTTAAGTAATGTACTGAGTTTTCATGTTCCGCTAACATCCGAAACCAAAGGAATGGTGGATGATGAATACCTGTTCCATTTCCGTAAACCGATATTTTTGCTGAACACTTCCCGCGGGGAAATTGCAAAAGTTCAATCTATTTTAAACGGGCTGAAAAGCGGCAAAATCTTGGGTGCAGGTTTGGATGTGCTGGAAACAGAAAAATTTCCCGCTTTGGGAGAACAAAGCTGGTTTGACGAATTGAAAAACAACGGCCGGGTATTGCTTACGCCGCATATTGCCGGCTGGACATTTGATTCATACCGGAAAATAAGCGAAGTGCTGGCCGAAAAACTGAAAAATTTGGAGTTTAAGGTTTAAAATATTTATCTTCGTTCTAACAAAAACAAGACTATGCAGGCAAGCCGGTGTAGTCTTGTTTGTTTTTTAAAAACGTTGCATCCTTCTATTTCGGAGGGATGTGTTTAGTTTATAATAACCAGGACTTAAAGATATTTGACCATGGCAGAAGTTGCTTACTATACAAAAGAAGGATTGGAGAAATTGAAGGAAGAACTGCAATTTCTAAAAACGGAAGGCCGCGCATCTATCGCAAAAGCAATTGCAGAAGCACGGGACAAAGGTGATTTATCGGAAAATGCAGAATATGATGCGGCAAAAGAAGCACAGGGTTTACACGAAGCTAAAATTGCCAAGCTGGGCGAGGTTTTAGCAAGCGCACGTTTGCTTGACGAATCTAAAATGGATGTTTCTAAAGTTTTGGCTTTATCTATTGTGAAAATAAAAAACCTGAAAAACGGTACGGTGATGCAATATCAATTGGTATCCGAAACAGAAGCTGATTTTAAGGCCGGAAAAATATCCGTTTCTTCGCCCATTGCCAAAGGTTTGTTAGGAAAAAAGGTAGGCGATAAAACAGAAATTACGGTTCCGGCCGGAAAGATTGAGTTTGAAATTATGGAGATCAGCCGTTGATATTAGTTTATAGATAATAGTTCATTGTTTCAAACCTTAACCTAAATATAAAATCATGTCAACCCTATTTTCTAAAATTATTTCCGGCGAAATTGAAGCGTACAAAGTTGCAGAAAGCATTGATTTCTTGGCTTTTCTGGATGTAAGCCCGCTGGCTGTTGGCCATACGCTTGTCATCCCCAAAAAAGAAGTGGATTATATTTTTGATTTGGATGACGAAAGATATAACGGTCTGATGATCTTTACTAAAATTGTAGCCGAAGGAATTAAAAGAGTGATTCCGTGTATAAAAGTTGGCGTTGCGGTAATCGGGTTGGAAGTCCCGCATGCACACATTCATTTAATTCCGATGAACGAAGTGAACGATATGAATTTCTCCCGCCCAAAACTCAGTTTCAGCAAAGAAGAAATGGAAGCAACTGCGGAGAAAATTAAGGAGGCTTTGCGGGAAGACTAATTTTATAGGTGTAAAAGAAGCATGCTTCTTTTACACCACTTTTTTTGTGGTTGCCGGTGAAGCAACCCGTTTTACATTATCCTTTACAAAAGATTCCCAGCCGGTATAGCTCTTTTTATCACCGCTTTTGGTACTGATTTTTTGGAAAGAATGACAAACCGCAACGGCCAACCCATCTGTGGCGTCCAAAAAATCAGGTGTTTCTTTAAATTTTAACAGGTTTTGCAACATGGCAGCAACCTGCTCTTTGCTCGAATTGCCGTTGCCGGTGATGGCTTGCTTAATCTTCCGCGGAGAATATTCTGTGATATCCACATTTTTGGAAAGTGCCGCCGCCATCGCAACGCCTTGTGCGCGGCCCAATTTCAGCATTACCTGAATATTTTTACCGTAAAAAGGAGCTTCAATAGCTAAACAGTCCGGCTGATAGTTTTCAATCAAGTTCATGGTTTTTTCAAAGATACGCTGAAGCTTCAGCATGTGGTCGTCCAAATGGTCCATTTTCACCACGCCCAAACTCAATAGTTCTAATTTTTGCCCCGTCTCTTTTACCAAACCATAACCCATCACTTTCGTTCCGGGGTCGATCCCCAAAATAATCCGCTCCTTCGATTTTTCCACCTGCATAAAACAAGTATAGCTCAAATCCGTAACATTGCAAAAAATATCAAATTGGCCCGCATTGCCCGTAAAACTTTAAATTATTTGCTCAAACTGGGTATCGTATCGCTCACTATTTGGTTTGTTTACCGGCATCTCAACCATAATAAAAACCTGGAACAATTTGTAAACCGTATCCATAAAATCGGCAAAACAGAGGTTTATACAGCTATTGCCTTGGTCACAATTTTAATGCTGGTCAACTGGATTTTGGAAGCTGTGAAGTGGCAATATTTGACCCGGCTGCTCGAAAAAATGAGTTTGTGGAAAGCGATAGAGGCAGTATTTTGCGGATTGACGATGGCGATCATAACCCCAAACCGGATCGGCGAATATGGCGGCCGCATTTTGTATCTTCCGGTCCGCAAACGTGTACACGGTATTTTTGCGATGGCAGTTGGTGCTTTTGGCCAAAATACGGTAACCAACGTGGTTGGCTCGCTTTCACTGCTTTATTTTATCCATACTTATCTCCGTTTAAACCCTTGGCTGTCTTTGGGGATAACTTTGCTGGCCGGCGTTTTTATATCCCTGATCCTGTTGTTTTATTTCCGCATCCGCTGGTTGGTTTTTTTGCTGGATAAAATCAGATTTCTTAAAAAATATCATCGCTTTTTTAGTATTATGGCGAAGTACAGCTTCCGGCAATTAGTATCAATCATGTTATTGAGCCTGGCGCGCTTTGTGGTTTTTTCTTCTCAATACTATATCCTGATCCATATTTTATTGCCCGATCTGCATTTAATCCCGGTTATGCTAATGGTTTTTAACCTGTTCTTTATCCAGTCGGCCATTCCTTCGCTGGATTTGCTGGATATCGGCGTGCGTAATTTCATCGCCAATTATTTGTTTGGTTTTATCACTGTGCAATCGGTTGCCATTATGGCTTGCGTTTCGTGTATCTGGCTCATCAATCTGATTATTCCGGCTATATTAGGCTCCGTTTTCGTACTCAAACTTAACTTCTTTGGCAACAATACTTAGTGCAGCGGCCATTTTGTTCACCGCTTTATATGTTATCTTATTTATTTTCCTGATCAAAGGATGGCTGCAAATACAACAAAGTTTTTATAGGGTAAAAACAGTATATCAAACTAAAGTAACCGTGCTGATTGCTGCGCGGAACGAAGAAGCCGGCATCCACAAAACGATTGAAGATATTTTAGCGCAGCAATACCCGAAAGAATTGATGGAAGTGATTATTGCAGATGACCATTCGACAGACCTCACTGCCGAAATTATTTTGAGTTATGCTGATCGCGGCATAAAACTCCTTCAGTTAAAAGAAGACAAAGCTTTAAATTCGTACAAAAAGAAAGCTATCAGCGAAGCCATCCGGTTATCTACTGGTGATTTAATGGTGGCTACCGATGCAGATTGCCGCATGGGGCCGCATTGGCTGCAATCCATTGTTGGTCGTTTTGAAGAAAGCGATGTGCTGATGCTTTCCTCACCGGTTGCTTTTTTTGAAGATAAAAACTTGTTTGAACGTTTGCAAACGCTGGAGTTTTCGGCTTTTATTGGTTTAGGTGCGGCAACTATCGGCAACAAAAAAGCGTCAACTTGCAACGGTGCAAATTTAGCCTATAAAAAGAGTGTTTTTAATGAAGTTGGTGGTTTTAAAGGGATTGATGACCTGGCTTCCGGCGATGACGAACTGCTGCTGCAAAAAGTTGCGGCCACCTATCCCGGAAGGATCGGTTTTTTGAAACAACGTGAAGCCATCGTTTATACCTACGCCAAGCCCACTTGGGAAGAATTTAAGCAGCAGCGCCGCCGCTGGGCATCCAAATCAATAAAGTATAAAGACAAATCCATTGTGGCACTGGCCGTAGGTTTCTGGCTTTTTAATGCCGTTATTTTGGTTAATCTTGTAGCCGGGATTTTCAATTTGTATTATTTAAAAATTGCGGTTGTCCAGTTGCTGCTGAAAATACTGGTTGAAGGAATATTCTTGTTACTTATCGCTGCTTTTTTTAAACGAAAAAAATTATTGTTACTTTTACCTTTGGGTTCCCTGCTGCATGTTTTTTATGTGGTTTACATCGGTATCATCGGGAACAAAAGTACGTATGAGTGGAAAGGCAGAAAAGTGCATTGATTGTTTTTTCAAAATAAATACCGTTAGTTTGAAGCAGGACGGTCTATATTTAATCCGTAAATTTCCCACTATTTGATTAAACATTGACAAACGCTGATTTACCTGCTTCCAACCGAAAAATTTTCCTGCAAAACAAGCTTGCTACGGCAGGCTTGTTACTGATTGTGCTGACTTCGCTTGTTGCAGTTTTAGGATATTTAATCACCCCCGACGATACCCCGCAAGCAAACGGCATGCTCGTGCAGTTGAGCCTGAAAAAGCCAGGTGCTGCTTTCACCCTGCTTCGTATTGAAAAAGAGGGACCTACTTATGCAATAAATATTTTGCATAAAATGCTTTTCGGGCAGCCCTCGCCCTGGCGTAACATTCCGATTACTTCCTTTCGTTTCAGTGCAGATTCTATTTATGTTCGTGAATATATTGGTGATGAAGAAGTATCCGCAGAAACGGCATACAACGTTTATAAAATTGGGGGTAAAAGAAGCATGACGTCAGGCCCATTAATATCAAACCCCAAAAAAGAGATGCTAAAAGAAGCATCTGTTTTGGCTGCCAGAAAAGAAGTCACTGATCATCAAATCCTGAAAAAAACTTATTGGCTTGGCACAGATATTTACGGCCGGGACATGCTGAGCCGCTTGATTATCGGTGCGCGGATTTCGCTGGCCGTTGGTTTTGTTTCGGTGATCATCAGCCTGATCGTTGGCGTTTCCATTGGTTCTGCCGCAGGTTATTTTGGTGGAAAAACAGATGCTTTTTTAAGCTGGCTGATGAATGTATTATGGGCTTTGCCGGCCTTGCTGCTGGTGATCGCGATTTCTTTTGCCCTGGGAAAAGGTTTATGGCAGATATTTGTGGCCGTTGGGCTTTCCATGTGGGTAGAAGTTGGCCGTTTGGTGCGCGGACAGGTAATTGCCTTAAAACAAGTAGAATTTATAGAAGCGGCACGTGCATCAGGTTTTGGTGATTACCGCATTGTCCGGAACCATATTTTGCCTAATATTACCGGCCCGGTTTTGGTGCTGGCGGCTTCCAACTTTGCCTCGGCCATTTTACTGGAAGCCGGTTTGAGTTTTTTGGGGTATGGCGCGCAGCCGCCTACGCCAACCTGGGGGGCAATGATTAAAGAACATTATGGCTACATCGTTATGGATTCGGCTTACCTGGCCATTTTGCCCGGGCTGGCCATTATGCTGATGGTTTATGCTTTTAATGTAGTAACTATCGGGTTAAGGGATGCGTTTGATGTAAACCCACAAACTGTACGTGTTTGAACGTGAAATGATAGAAGAAGTATAATACATGCAGGACTATAACCATTCCGACGAAGATGAACTGATCCGCCTGCTGCTGAAAAGGCAGGCAGAATTAAATGCCCTGCTGGAAATAACGCAGGCAATCAACAAGAATGCCTCTACAATAGTTTTGATCGATATGCTGGAAGTGATCATGAAGGATTACCTGCATGTTGGCAAATTTCGTTTTTTAACGGAGATGGAAGGCAGGTTTAAATGCATCTCCTATTACGGAGGCGAGTTTGAGCAGCACAAGGTGCTTATTAACTCCTGCAAAGGGTTAGGGAAATTTAAAGGCCCGGTTTCGGTCAGTTTATATGAAAATAATGTCCTGAATAATTACGATTACTTTATCCCGGTTTTTCAAAAAAACAAAATGCTGGCTTTTGCGCTGATCGGTGATTTTAAGACCACTGCGCAAATGATGGGCAATGACTTAAATTTTATCCAGACGCTGACCAATGTTATTTTGGTGGCCCTGGAAAATAAAAAGCTGTTTAAAAAACGAATCGAAGCAGAGCGTTTTCAGCGTGAGATGGAGCTTGCCGGTGATGTACAGCAAATGCTGATCCCGATTACCATTTACAACGAGCCGGGTATAGAAGTGAGTGCGCGTTATCTGCCGCACCAAAACATCGGTGGCGATTATTACGATTTCATCCGCTTAAACGAGCATGAATTTTTGTGGTGTATTGCAGATGTTTCGGGCAAAGGGGTTTCGGCCGCCTTGCTGATGGCCAACCTGCAGGCCAGTTTGCGTGCATGGGCATCGGTAGAAGATGATCTGCCTACTATCATCGAAAAACTGAACGATGTAATTATCAAAACTACCAAAGGGGAAAAATTTATTACGATGTTTTTGGGGAAATTTAACCAGCAAACCCGTAAACTTACCTACATCAATGCAGGCCACAACCCAACTATCGTTTACAACAATGGCTATATCACCGAACTAAAACTGGGCACGACCATTATTGGTGTACTGGACAAACTGCCTTTTATCAATATGGGCGAGATGCTGCTACAGGAACCATTTATGATTTTCAATTATACCGATGGCCTGATCGAGTACGACCAGGAAAGCAATAATTGGAACGAAAAAAAGTTGAGTGAATACGTCAAAAATTATGGCAAACTAAAGCCAGATCAGTTTAACACCAAAATATTGGAACATGTAAACCGCTTGGTAAAAGGTAAACCTATTGATGATATAACCCTGCTGACCATCAGTTGTCATTAATTCCGCTTTTTATGCTGTTTTTATGTTGCTAAAAACAGCATGTTGATTTTAAATTTGCAGCCTTTTCAAATCGTAACCTGTACATTTAAGGTTGATCAATGAACAAACAAACGCTTTTGGCCCGATACCAGCACGATTTTTTGGAAGCCGGCTGTGATGAAGCTGGCCGCGGCTGCCTGGCCGGCCCTGTATTTGCCGCGGCCGTAATTTTGCCGGCAGATTTTGATCATCCCGAATTGAACGATTCCAAGCAGTTGGATGAAAATACCCGTTACCAACTGAGATCGGAAATAGAAAAACAAGCTTTGGCTTTTGCCGTTGCCTGGGTTGATAATGAAGAAATTGACCGGATCAATATTTTAAATGCTTCCATTCTGGCGATGCACCGCGCTGTTGAGAAGCTTTCTCTGAAACCCGGATTTTTGATTATAGACGGAAACCGGTTTAAAAAATACGCTTCGCTGGAGCATGTCTGCATCATAAAAGGCGATAGTAAATATTTCAGCATTGCGGCGGCTTCCGTCCTGGCCAAAACGTACCGTGATGACCACATGAAAAAACTGGCCGAAGAATATCCGGAATATTACTGGCATCAAAACAAAGGTTATCCAACCATCCAGCATCGCACTGTTATTCTGGAAAAAGGTTTCACACCTTACCACCGCCTCACTTTCCGTGTCCGCGACCCGCATTTAAACCTTTAGGGGATGATGTTGCAGCCAGTTAATCTCTGTTGTCCTTCTTCTTATTTTACTACTTTTGCCCGCATAAAACCATTAAATGAAAAACACTGCCCTCACCTATATCCACCTAAAAACCGGTGCTAAGATCGTTCCTTTTGCCGGCTACAATATGCCTGTGCAATATGCCGGTATCAACGCCGAACACGAAACCGTACGTAAAGCTGTCGGTGTTTTTGATGTGAGCCACATGGGCGAATTTATTTTGAAAGGTGAAAAAGCATTGGACCTGATCCAGAAGGTAAGCAGTAACGATGCTTCAAAACTGCACGACGGCAAAGTGCAATATTCTTGTTTGCCCAACGAAAACGGCGGCATTGTGGATGATTTGTTGGTTTATCGTTTGGACGAAAAAACATACATGCTGGTAGTCAACGCTTCCAATATCGAAAAAGACTGGGACTGGATATCTAAATACAATGATTTTGGTGTGGAGATGAAAAATATTTCCGACCGCACTTCGCTGTTGGCGGTTCAGGGGCCGAAAGCTGCCGAAGCACTGCAAAGCTTAACTGATGTTGATTTGGCTTTGATGGAATATTATACCTTTAAAAGGAGCACTTTTGCCGGGATCGGCAATGTAATTATCTCTGCAACAGGTTATACAGGCGCTGGCGGTTTTGAAATTTACTTTGATAACCAACATGCAGAACATATTTGGAATGCTATTTTTAAAGCAGGCGAACCTTTTGGTATCAGGCCAATTGGTTTGGGGGCACGCGATACACTGCGTTTGGAAATGGGTTTTTGTTTGTACGGGAACGACATTGACGATACCACTTCCCCTTTGGAAGCAGGTTTGGGCTGGGTAACTAAGTTTAGCAAAGAATTTGTAAACTCGGAAGCTTTAAAACAGCAAAAGGAAAATGGCGTCAGCAAAAAATTAGTTGGTTTTGAAATGATCGAACGCGGCATCCCGCGCCATGATTATGAAATTGTGGATGCTGAAGGAAAAACAATCGGAAAAGTAACTTCCGGTACGCAATCACCTTCGCTGCAAAAAGCCGTTGGTTTGGGTTATGTAAACAATGCTTTTGCCAAAGAAGGGACTGAAATCTGGATCAGGATCCGCGACAATAAAATCAAGGCGAAAGTAGTTAAGCCGCCTTTTTACAAATAGAAGCTTTGCAATTTTACTCAAGCCAATGCTTCTTTTACCACCTAAAAATCAGTGTTTAAACTACTTTCCTTGCTAACATGAGTGAAAAACCAACTATTGAAACGTGTCTGACGCCTGCGCTGTTGCCGCTTTATAACATTAAAAACAGCATTGCCGTTATCATTGATATTTTCCGGGCTACTTCTTCAATATGTTACGGTATTGAAAACGGGGCCAAAGCCATTATTCCGGTTGCACAGGTAGAAGAATGTGCCGCCTATCGCGAAAAAGGGCTGGATTATTTGTTGGCCGCCGAACGCAATGGCGAAGTAGTTGCAGGATTTGATTTTGGCAATTCGCCTTTTTCTTATACTTCTGAAAAAGTTGCCGGAAAGACTGTTGTGCTCACCACAACCAATGGTACACACGCTTTGCATCTTTCCTGCGCAGCCAAAAAAATCGTGATCGGTTCTTTTTTAAACTTAACAGCTCTGTGTAATTGGCTGAAGGATCAGCAGGAAGATATTTTATTGGTCTGTGCGGGTTGGAAAAACAACTTCAATTTGGAAGATACTTTATTTGCTGGTGCCGTTGTTGATCAGTTAAAAGCAAGCAACTATAAATTAGACGACCCAAGTATTGCGGCAAATGATTTATTCCAGTTAGGAAAAAACGATTTGAACTTGTATCTCCAAAAAACAGCACACAGCGAACGGTTGAAAAAATTAGGTATTGAAGAAGATATTAAGTTTTGTTTGCAGGTTGATCTAACTACGGCTATTCCGGTTTTGGAAGGGGAGAAGTTGGTGAAATTATAAATATCAAGCTAAATTTATTTTCATAAAAGAGATGTACAATAAGTTGTACATCTCTTTTTATTTTTTTATTTTTATGAAAATAGTTGCAAGATGGAAATCACAACATATACTGCTTTCAGACAGCATCTAAAATCCTTTTTAGATAAAGTATTAATTGATCATACACCACTTTTTGTTACCCGCAATAACGGTGAAGATGTAGTGGTGCTTTCTAAAGCTGATTACGAAAGTATGCAGGAAACGTTTTATTTATTGAAAAGCCCGGCTAATGCAAAACGCTTGTTGGATAGTTTAGAGGAATATAAAAAAGGCTTAGGTCAGGAGAAAAACCTGATTGAAGAATGAAGCTTATATTTCTTGATTCTGGTTGGGAAGATTATTTATACTGGCAAAGCACTGATAAATCTATGCTAAAAAAAGGTTAATGCCATGATTAGAGAAATAGAGCGAACGCCTTTTGAAGGAACCGGAAAGCCAGAAGCGTTAAGGTACGATTTAGCTGGCTGGTGGTCTCGCAGGATAAATTTAGAGCATCGGTTGATTTACAAGATTGAAAACGATGCTGTTGTTATTTCGCAATGCAGATATCATTATTAATTCTTTTCATTTCAACTTCTCATTATTCCGATGCCGGTCCGCATCCCGGATACTCTTTTTAGCCATGTTTTTTTCGAGTGCTTCCGTTAAATCAATTCCGGTTTGGTTAGCCAGACAAATCAACACAAATAAAACATCGGCCATTTCTTCAGCCAAATTCACTTCTTCGTCTGATTTTTTAAAAGACTGTTCGCCATATTTTCGCGCCATGATCCGGGCAACTTCGCCAACTTCTTCCATCAAAATAGCCGTGTTGGTGAGTTCGTTAAAATAGCGGACACCTGTTGTTTTGATCCATTCGTCAACCAATTGCTGAGCTTCTTTTATCGTCATAAAATCAGTGTTGGTCTTTATCTTTTGTGTCCATGATGATGGTAACCGGGCCATCGTTTACCAAATTTACTTTCATATCAGCACCAAAAACTCCGGTCGAAATACTTTTGCCGAGTAAGTTTTCTAGCGTTTTAATCATCATTTCATATAATGGAATCGCTTTTTCGGGTTTTGCTGCGCGGATGAACGACGGCCGGTTTCCCTTCTTCGTTTGTGCAAAAAGCGTGAATTGGGAAATCAGTAAAATAGCACCGTTTACATCAGCTAAAGCTCTGTTCATCAAACCATTTTCATCACTGAAAATGCGCATACCAATTATTTTTTGCGCCAGCCAATTGACATCTTCTTCTGTATCTACCTCTTCAATTCCAAGCAAAACCACAAATCCAGTTTCAATTTCGCCGGTTGCCATGCCGTTTATTTTTACCGATGCTTCGCTAACACGTTGGATTACTGCCCTCATAGCTACAATAATAAAAGTTATTATAACAAAAAGAAATTTACTAATATTTCCTAATTTGTTTAAAATTAGGAAATGTTGTGAATAATTTCTCAACTTAGCGTTATTCACTTTCATTAGAATATCAATTTATGAGAAAGATTGAAAAAGCACCAGATTGGTTTAAAGATGAATTATATAACAAAGCTACAGATTTAAGAAAAAGTCAGAATTTTGATCATTTGATTAATCATATAAATGAACAATACATGTATTGGGACAAAGTTAAATATCAAAAAACCGATCCGGCTATTGCTCCAGAATTAATATGGACTTTAACGAAACTGAGTAGAATTAACTCTGAGAAAGTAAAGTTTGGAAAGCATAAATTTAAATTTAACCTAACAAACCAAATTCAAAGAGGGTTGCATGAATTTGATTTACATATTGGAGGAAACTTAGGTGCTAAAAGCGTTATTCCTGAAGATGATAAAAAAAGATATTTAATAAGCTCTATTATGGAAGAAGCAATCGCCTCAAGTCAGATAGAGGGTGCAGTTACTTCCAGAAAAAAAGCAAAAGAAATGCTTAGAAAAAATATGACAGCCAGAAATAAGTCGGAACAAATGATTGTTAATAATTATCGTACAATTAAGCATATTGTTGATATTCAAAATGAACCGATTACAAAAGATAAAATTTTTGAAATACATAAATTAGTTACAGCGCAAACTTTAGATGACCGTGAAGATGAAGGTAGTTTGAGAATGGATAATGAAATTAATGTTGTTGATGTGATCGATGGAGAAGTTGTATATACACCTCCAGATTTTAAAGAAGTTCAAGGACTAATGGATGAATTGTTTGTTTTTTTTAATGGTAATAATCAAAGTCCGTTCATACATCCAATAATCAAAGGTTGTATTATCCACTTTATGATTGGTTATATCCATCCTTTTGTTGATGGTAACGGAAGAACAGCCAGAGCATTATTCTACTGGTACTTATTAAAAAACGGTTATTGGCTAACGGAATATTTATCTATTTCAAGGCTAATTGTTAGAAGCAAAAATCAGTATGCGCAAGCTTTTATTTATAGTGAAATAGACGAAAATGATTTAACCTATTTCATACGCTACAAAATAAAGACTATCCAGCTTGCTTATAATAGCTTAAAGGAATATATAGATAAAAAAATTAAAGAGAAAAGACAATTGGTTAATTTTCAAAGAATCAAAGGAATAAATGAACGGCAGGCACAAATTATGAAATGGATTTATGAAGAAGATTTAGTGTTTAGCGTTAAAGAAATAGAAAACAGGTTTAGTGTAGCTAATCAAACCGCGAGGACTGATTTATCAGAACTGGTAAACAAAGGCTATTTAGAAGAAATTAATTTAAATAAGAAAACTAAAGGATTTTGCAGACCGCCAAATTTTGAAAAGCTACTTAAAAAAGAATTGTCAACAATAGCAATTTAAATTTATTAAAATCAATATTAAAAGTAATTTACGCCCGCGTATCATTCCCATGATAAATGCTCAAATAACTTTCATAGCGCGAAGGTTCAATTTCGCCTGCTTCCAGCGCAGCTAAAACAGCACAGCCGGGTTCGTTGATATGGCGGCAATTGTAGAAACGGCATTGGTTTAACAGTTCGCGCATCTCCGGGAAAAAGTGGCTGAGTTCCTGTTTTTCAATATCGATCACGCCTAATTCGCGGATGCCGGGCGTGTCAATCAGGAAACCTCCAAAAGGCAGCTCGAACATTTCCGCAAAGGTTGTGGTATGCCTTCCGGTATCGCTCCAATCAGAAATTTCGGCAGTCCGTACTTCCGTTCCGGGCAAAATTGTATTCAATAAGGTAGATTTCCCGACTCCGGAATGTCCGGAAAAAAGTGTGGTCTTATCTTTTAAAACAGCTTCTACTTCTTTTATCCCTGTTTTTTTCAAGGCAGAAACTTCCAAACATGGATAACCGATGTTTTCATAAATTGACTTGTAATCCGCCAGGATTTCCAACCCTTCCTCGCTAAATAAATCCAATTTATTAAAAATGATACCGGCGGGAATGCCATAAGCTTCGGCAGTGACCAAAAAACGGTCAATAAAACCCAGCGAAGTTCGGGGGGAAGCCAGCGTGACCACCAGCAAAGCCAAATCCAGGTTAGCGGCAATCACTTGCGCCTGTTTGCTCAGGTTGATGGATTTGCGGATGATGTAATTTTTCCGGTCATGCAGTTTGTGGATCACGCCGGTTTGCTGTTCAGGCTCCAGTTCAAAATCCACTACATCGCCTACGGCTATCGGATTGGTGGTAGTTAAGGCTTGGATACGGAACTTGCCTTTGATGCGGCAATCATAACGTTTGCCCTCCTGGGTTTGCACTTGGTACCAGCTTCCGGTTGATTTTGTAACTAAACCTTGCATTTAATCGGTATTTGCTAAGTCCAGGATCTCAAAAATACTTTCGCAAAGCGGTTGACGATATTCAACTTCTAAATAGCCAATTCTTTCCCTTAATCTACTTAAATCTACCGCAGTAATTTGATCAATAATGATAGATGAAGCTCTTTTTAGCCCGTTTATTTCTGAAGCTTTTACAGGAATCCTGATTTTTGAAACACCTTTTTGCTGTGAGGAAATAGGGCAAACAATTGTTGCAGGATAGTTGAAACGGTGCAACACATCAGACTGTACAATTACAACTGGCCTGATTTTTCCAGGTTCGGAGCCTAAAGGCGGATTCATATCGGCAATCCAAATATCAAAACGCTTAAGTTCTGCCATTTTCAAGTTTATCCAAATAGTTATTTAAATCTACCAAAGAGGCTTCTTCCCACTCTTTAAACTCTGCCCAACCCTGCTTGTCATTTTTGATGATTTCTACTTCCCGTTTAATTTGTTCCTCCAAAGCTTTTTTCGCCCAGGATCGGTTATAGCTTTCTAAAGCCATTTTTATATAACCGTTCCGGCTCATCTTCAACTCTTTCACCTGCTTTTCAGTTTCTTCAAAAAGTTTATCGTCTAATTTTAACAGGATGCTTTTCATGGATATACTGTTTTTATCTATCAAAAATAGATATACTTTTTATATATACTTCTTTTATCAATAAATTTTATTTGTTTGTTGCAAATTCAATACGAAAACATTTACTTTATGCTGTCCTCAAAAGAGGCGATTTATGCTGAACAATCAATCCATTACAATTGCCATTATTACCACCACCGGTCTCCTGTTTCGGAGGAGGGATAACTTTGGCATAAATTGAAAAGATAAAAACCATCAAAAGCCTTCCTCCAAAAGAGGAGGGCTTTTTTGTTAAATCCTTGTTATGAAAGTATTAAAATTCGGAGGTACATCGGTAGGTTCTCCCGAAAGCATCAAAGCCTTAATGCAAATTGTAAAAAAGGAAGCTGCCGTTTCCGGTAATCCTGTAGTAGTGGTTTCTGCTATGAGCGGTGTTACCAACCTACTTTCTAAGATGGCTGATAAAGCTGCTTTAGGCGAAGAATTTTCTTCGTATTTACAGAAACTGGAAAGCGGTCATTTTTTAGTGGTAAAAACACTATTGGATGTACAGCGGCAAAACCCCGTTTTTACCAAGCTCAAAATCTTTTTTAATGAACTGGAAGACCTGCTGCAAGGGATTTTCAGCTTAAAAGAATTGACAGCCCAAACGCGCGACCTAGTTTTAAGTTATGGCGAACGCTGTTCTGCTTTTATGATCAGTAAAATTGCAGAGCAACATCTACCGGAAAGCGTTTTTGTTGATGCTGCTGAACTGATTAAAACCGATAGTAACTTTGGACAGGCACGTGTTCAAACCGAACTGACAGAGATTTTAATTCAAAGCTTTTATAGTGAGCAACAAGGGAAAATACTTTTTGTAACTGGTTTTATTGCCAGCAATGAGCATAGCAGGGTTACAACTTTAGGCCGCGGCGGCAGTGATTACACCGCGGCTATTTTTGGCGCTGCTTTAAACGCAGAAGAAATACAGATTTGGACGGATGTAAACGGTATGATGACTGCCGATCCGCGCATGGTCAAAAAAGCTTTCCCGCTGCCCGAACTTTCTTATACCGAAGCAATGGAGCTTTCTTACTTTGGCGCCAAAGTGATCTATCCGCCAACCATGACCCCGGCGTTTTTAAAATGTATCCCCATCGCCATCAAAAACACTTTTCGGCCTGATTTTCCTGGAACGGTGATTCGGCATAATTGTCGCCTTTCAAACTTAATTATCAAAGGTATTTCTTCTATCAATGACATCAGCATCATCAACCTGGAAGGCAGCGGCATGGTGGGCAAAGCAGGTTTTAGCGGCCGGTTATTTTCACTATTGGCACGCGAACAGATCAACGTTATTTTAATTACGCAATCTTCTTCCGAACACAGCATTACTTTTGCCATTCGTCCGGCCGATGCTTTAAAAGCACAGCATTTGATTGAACAGGAATTTGAGCTGGAGTTGCATGCCAAAAAACTGGAAACACCTGTCTTTGAGCAAGAGCTTTCTATTTTGGCCATCGTTGGCGAGAACATGAAGCAAACGCCGGGCATGTCCGGCAAATTGTTTCATGCTTTGGGAAGAAATGGCGTAAACGTCCGGGCAATTGCACAAGGTTCGTCCGAATACAATATTTCGGTTGTTATTTCCCGTCCGGATCTCGGTAAAGCTTTAAATGCAGTTCATGATGCTTTCTTCATCGAATTAAATAAAACCTTGCATGTTTTTTGTTTAGGGACGGGAAATATCGGCACAACTTTATTTAGGCAGTTAAAAGAGCATCAGGGATTTTTGGAAGAGCACAATGGCATCCAGGTTAAAGTTGCCGGCATCAGCAATACGCGGAAAATGGTTTTTGATGCCAACGGTTTATCGCTTGATAATTGGAAAGCTGAAATGGAATTTTCCGCAGAAGCAGCAGAATTGGAACTGTTTGTGGCGCGGATGAAAGAAATGAACTTGCCAAACGCAGTTTTTATTGACAATACAGCCAGCCCGAAACCGATTGCTTTTTACGAAGGGATTTTTAAATCAAACATTTCCATCGTTACCTGCAATAAGATTGGGAATTCCGGTAGTTATGCACAGTATAAAAAGTTTAAAGATGCGGCCAGAAGCCACGGCGTTGATTTTTACTACGAAACCAACGTGGGGGCAGGTTTGCCGATCATCCGCACGTTGAAAGATTTAATGGTTTCCGGTGATCGTATTTTAAAGATCGAAGCTATTCTTTCCGGCACAATTTCCTTTATCTTCAATAACTTTAAAGGTGAAGCCAGCTTTCACGATGTGGTAAAAGAAGCACAGGAAAAAGGTTATACCGAACCCGATCCGCGGGATGATTTGAGCGGATTGGATTTTATGCGGAAGATGTTGATTCTGGCGAGAGATGCGGGTTACTCATTGGAAGCAGCCGATGTACAATTAGAAAACATGTTGCCGCAAGCTGCGCTGGATGCCGGTTCGGTAACGGAATTTTATGCAGCTTTAAAAGCAGAAGATGCCTATTTTAATGCTATAAAAACAGCATCAGAAAGTAACGGAAAAGTGCTGCGCTATATTGGCAAGTTGGAAAACGGACAGGTTTCCATCACTTTACAACAAGTTGGTGCCAATCATGCGTTTTACTCGCTTTCGGGAAGTGATAATGTGATTTCTTTTACAACAGAACGTTACAAAGAACGGCCATTAGTAGTAAAAGGACCGGGCGCGGGAGCAGAAGTTACCGCTGCAGGTGTTTTTGCTGATTTGGTAAATGTAGGGGCGCATTAATGCTTCTTTTATCAGTAAAAAATTAGGTTAAAAGAAGCACAGAGATTTTTTGATTAATGAAAGATTCCATAAAAGTATTTGCCCCGGCAACGGTTGCCAATGTGGTTTGCGGTTTTGATGTGTTGGGATTTGCTGTAAATGCGCCAGGTGATGAAGTAATAATGCGAAAAGTAGAAAAGCCAGGTATCATCATCAAAAAAATTACCGGTGATGACGGCCGTTTACCTTTAGATGCTGCAAAAAATACGGTTAGTGCGAGTGTAAAGCATTACCTTGATCACATAGATCGGCCGGATTTAGGTCTCGAAATAGAATTGTATAAAAAAATGCCGATTGGCAGCGGTTTGGGCTCCAGTTCGGCCAGTACGGTTGCAGGTTTGTTTGCCATTAATAATTTGTTGGATCAACCGTTGACCCAACTGGAACTGGTGCCTTTTGCCATGAAAGGCGAGGAGCTGGCCTGTGGTTATGGCCATGCTGATAATGTTGCACCAGCTTTATTAGGCGGTTTTGTACTGATCAGAAGTTATGAACCTTTGGATATTATCCGTTTGCCGCACCCAGAAAGTTTGTATTGCGCCATTGTTTTTCCCGAAGTGGATGTGCCGACAAGAGATGCGCGGGAAATGATCCGAAAAAAAGTGTTTTTAAAAGATGCCGTAACACAATGGGGAAATATTGCGGGTTTGGTGAGCGGGTTGTTTTTAAAAGATATTGACCTGATTGGCCGCAGCATGAAAGATATTCTGATAGAACCAGTGCGCTCCATTTTAATTCCGGATTTTTACAAAATGCGCGAAATGGCCATGGAAAACAGCGCGGTAAGTTTCGGTATTTCCGGTTCCGGCCCTTCGGTTTTTGCCTTTACCAAAACCGAAGCCGATGCTTCTTTTATCACCCAAAAAATAGCAAACCATCTTTCTGGCCTTCAAATAAAAAGTCAGACTTACGTTTCACCAATTAACGATAACGGCCCGATAATTTTAAATTGATTTAGTTGCCGGTTGCTTGATCTTTTGTTCCTCGCTCCCCCGCACCTCAGACCCCACACCTCCAACCCATGAAACTCTACAGTACCAATAATAAAACCCACGAAGTTTCTTTCCAGGAAGCTGTTTTCAACAGTTTGCCGCAGGATAAAGGTTTATATATGCCGGTGGACATACTTCGTTTACCGGATGATTTTCTGGAAAACCTGCATCAGTATTCTTTACCGGAAATTGCTTTCCGCGTAGCGGATCATTTGTTGCAAGGCATTATTCCTTCCAGAGATTTAAAAACGATTATTGATGATGCGATCAACTTTCCGGCTCCGGTTGTAAAGCTGGAAGAGGACAAATATGTACTCGAACTTTTCTATGGTCCGTCATTGGCTTTTAAAGATTTTGGGGCAAGATTCATGAGCCGCATCATGGCTTATTTTCTCCGCGAAGGTGAAAAAGAACTGAACGTTTTGGTAGCTACTTCCGGCGATACCGGCGGCGCGGTTGCTTTGGGTTTTCTCGGTGTGCCGAATACGTTGGTTACCATTTTATACCCGAAAGGAAAAGTAAGTTTAATCCAGGAATTACAGTTGACCACCAACGGACAAAATATCTGTGCCATCGAAATTGACGGCACATTTGATGATTGCCAGGCACTGGTAAAACAAGCTTTTGTGGATGCAGAATTGAATGAGAAATTTCGATTGACTTCTGCTAATTCCATCAATATTTCCAGATTGATCCCGCAAACTTTTTATTATTTCCATGCCGTTGCGCAATTGCAGCGGGAAGGAAAAGCTAATGTTGTTTTTTCTGTTCCCAGCGGAAATTTCGGCAATATTGGCGCGGGTTTGTTAGCTTGGAAAATGGGTTTGCCGGTTAAACAATTTATAGCGGCCACCAACGCCAACGATACTGTTCCGACTTTTTTAAACGGCGGCATTTATCAACCTAAACCTTCGGTAGCAACTATTTCTAATGCTATGGACGTTGGCAATCCAAGCAATTGGGCGCGTATTATGGATTTGTTTCAGGAAGATCAATCAGCCATTACCAAATTAGTAAGCGGTTTTAGTTTTGATGATACACAAACGGCAGATGCAATCCAGGAAGTTTATCGCTTGTATAATTATGTGGTTTGTCCGCATACCGCCATTGCTTTTTCTGCGCTTGGTGTTTGGCAAAAACAGCATCCGCAGCAGGAAAACACAGGCGTTTTCTTGGCAACCGCTCATCCATGTAAATTTCCGGATGTATTTTCGGATGAAATTGCTGCGGAAATTGAAATCCCGGAACAAGTGTTGGAGCTGGAAGGAAAGCCAAAACATGCAGATTCTCTTGGAATTGATTATGCTTCTTTTAAGGCATATTTATTGGCGGAGGAAGGGACTTCAATATGAATTTTTTAGTGGTAAAAGAAGTATTAAACCTGTACCTTCAAATATGAAAAAACCAGTAAGTGTGACTGTGGAAAAAGAACTGCTTTTAGAAGTAAAAGCTTATGCCGCTGAAAGAAAGATAAGTGTTTCTAAACTAGTGGAGAGCCACTTTCGACAATTAATTAGACCTGATAAATTATCAAAGTAGAATACATTTATGATCAACGCCATCATTTTCGATTTGGGCAACGTTTTAATCAATTGGGACCCGAAGCTTTTATACAACAAGGTTTTTGATTCGGAAGAAAAAACCAATTATTTCCTGGAAAATATTTGCACGATGACCTGGAATGAAGAGCAGGATGCCGGACGCAGTTTGGAAGCCGGAACGAAAGCTTTAATTGAAGAATATCCTCAGCATAAAGCAGAAATCAGTGCTTATTATGATCGTTGGGAAGAAATGCTGAATGGGCCGATTGAAGGAACGGTAGAGATTTTCAGGAAGCTAAAAGCAACCGGGAAATATCAATTTTATGCTTTAACCAACTGGTCGGCAGAGCTTTTCCCAGTTGCTTTGCGCAACTTTGAATTTTTAAACTGGTTTGATGGCATTGTGGTTTCCGGTAATGAAGGCATCCGCAAACCACATCCGGATTTTTTTCAGATTCTGTTTGATCGTTACCAGGTGAAACCGGAAGATGCTGTTTTTATCGATGATAATTTGAGGAACGTGGAAGCGGCGCAGAAATTAGGAATTCAATCCATTCGTTTTACGTCGGTAGAAGAACTGGAAAAAGAGTTGAAAAAGTTACTTTAAACATAGGCCAAATGAGTTTAAATTATTATTGTTAGGTAAAGATTTGAAGATTTAAGTAAACCTCTATTTATATATTTTCTGTATCTTAAATCTTAATTAAAATATAAATGGGAGCTGTAAAAGAAGTACAGGAATTTTGGCAATCACTACCCAAATACTCATTTGTAAAAATGATTATTTATTTAATTCTATTAATTATCGCATGTTTTCTTCTCATTGTGCTTTATAAAGCAGCCACAGGTGAACCGGTAAAGATATTTGGATTTGAAGTAAATAACAGGGGAATCATTCCTAAAACAGATACACTAAAAAATAAATATATAGTACCTTCAAAAAAGGATACATTAAAGGTTTACGTTAAAACGCCTATAATTAAACAAGTTAAAGTTTTTAGTCACAAAACTAAACTACAAAAAGGTGATACTATTTTCAAAAATCAAACAACAATTTCTGGTGGAACTAATATCCATTCAATAACCGGTAATGGAAATCACGATATTTTAAATGGCGATCAATATAATGGTATAAAACAGCGTCATATTGGTGATGCTTTAAAAACATATTTAAAAATCACTATACCACAAAAAAGCACTTTTATAGAAATGTTTTATTCTGCAAGTGACAAAGAAAGTAAAGTTTATACTGAAGAAATTTATAACTTTCTTAAAAGCGAAGGATATTTATTAATTAAAGCATATCCTTCAATTGCACTTGGCTATCAAAGCGAGTTTGTTGAAGCAAAAGTTTTTGATACAAAAGCAATGATTACTGTTCCTGTTGCATCTAATGTTAAATAATTCTATATTATTCTGTTTAAGAAAAATAACCAGTAAAACTAAAACACCGCTTTTGCAATCCGCTTGGTTGGTTCCGCATTGCCCATGGTGTAAAAATGCAAAACCGGTGCGCCCATTTCTTTCAGTTCTTTACATTGGTTGATCATCCATTCAATCCCAACTTCTTTTACATCCTTTTCGTTTTTGCAAGCTTGTACGGCATCGCTCAGATCTTCCGGAATATCAATGTGAAATATTTTAGGCAGATTGATCAATTGCTTTGACGAGGTCAGCGGTTTTAAACCCGGAATAATCGGAATGTTAATGTCGTTTTCCTGACAGCATTTTACAAATTCCTTGTACTTAGAATTATCAAAAAACATTTGCGTGACCATGAAACCTGCTCCGGCATCTGCTTTCTTTTTTAAAAATTGGAAATCACTTTTTAAATTAGGTGCTTCAAAGTGTTTTTCCGGATAAGCCGCAATTCCAACACAAAAATCGGTTTTTACGGCTTCGTATTCATCGTGCAGGTATTTACCCTTGTTCATGTTAATTACCTGTTCCAACAATTCAGTAGCATAAGCATGTCCGCCAGGCGTAGGGACAAAACTGGCATCGCCTTTTCGGGCATCACCACGCAAAACCAGTACGTTATCAATGCCCAGGAATTGCAGGTCGATCAAGGCATACTCTGTTTCTTCTTTCGTAAATCCACCGCATAATAAATGCGGAACAGCATCAACTTTGTAACGGTTCATGATGGCGGCACAAACGGCAACCGTTCCCGGCCTTTTACGATAAGTTACTTTTTCTAACAAACCGTTGTCGCGTTCTTTGTAAAAATGGTCTTCGCGGGAAGTGGTTACGTCTATAAATGGTGGATTGAGTTCCATCAAAGGATCAATGGCATCAAAAATGCCCTGGATGCCGTGGCCTTTTATTGGCGGCAACAATTCAAAAGAGAAGAGAGTTTTGCCGTTTGCGTTGACGATATGATCGGTGATTTTCATGAGTGAGCGAAGAGCGAGGAAAAGAGATGTATATGGTTGTTAAATTGCGTGCGTTTTTAGAGCGGGGAGCGGGAAAGTTAGTTACTATTTGTCGAGTTGTATTTTTTGATAATTGATTAATCCGGCTAACAAAATTCTGATTTTTTTAGTTTTTCTAACATGGTATTTAAATCAGGTTCATTTATAAAATTAAGGTCGAGCGAAAGATAAAGTTGTGTTTCTAACTCATAAGCAGAACCACGGGCAATGTAATAAAAACGCATAATGTCTTTTGGTTGATTCCGTCCGCATCCTTCAGCTATATTTGATGGAATTGAAATTGCCGATCGTTTGATCTGAGATTGTAAACCATAAATTTCTTCCTTAGGAAAACGGTCAACAGATGTATAAACTATTTTTACTAATGCTCTTGCTTCTTTCCACGCATCCAAATCTGTAAAAGTCATAATTAAAATAGTTTTCGTTTGATATTTACACTATGCATGTCCTCACTCTCCGCTCCTCGATCTTCAACTCAATAAGAAAGATTAGGGCTTAACCAGCGTTCAGTTTCTTCTAAAGGCATATTTTTACGAATAGAGTAATCTTCCACCTGTTCCTTAGTAATTTTCCCCAAACCAAAATATTTGGATTGCGGATGGGCGAAGTAAAAACCGCTGACCGAAGAAGCTGGCATCATGGCCAGACTTTCAGTTAAATACATACCTGTGTTTTCTTCGGCATTTAATAGTTTAAATAAAGTCCATTTTTCGGTGTGATCAGGACAGGCGGGGTAACCCGGTGCCGGCCGGATTCCCTGGTATTTTTCTTTGATCATGTCTTCACTGCTCAGGTGTTCCTCTTTGGCGTAGCCCCAGTATTCGCGGCGTACTAATTCGTGCATTTTCTCTGCAAAAGCTTCTGCCAAACGGTCGGCCAAAGCTTTGGCCATAATGCTGTTGTAATCGTCGTGGTCTGCTTCAAACCTGGCTACCAGTTCATCACATCCTAAACCTGCAGTAACCGCAAACCCTCCCCAGTAATCTGCAACACCAGTATTTTTTTGGGCGATAAAATCAGCAAGCGCATAATAAGGTTCGCCTTTTGGTTTTTCAGCTTGCTGCCGCAAAGTATAAATGGTATCTAATACTTTTGTCCGGCTTTCATCAGTATATAATTCAATATCATCGCCAACTGCATTTGCCGGCCAGAAACCGATTACTGCGTTTGCCTGTAATAATTTTTTCGATACAATTTCCTGAAGCAATTTCTGCGCATCATCAAAGAGTTTTTTTGCTTCTGAACCAACAAACGCATCATTAAAAATCTTTGGATAACTGCCGCGTAATTCCCAAGTATGGAAAAACGGTGTCCAGTCGATATAGGAAACCAGATCTTCCAACGGAAAGTCTTTGATTGTTTTCGTTCCGGTAAAGCTTGGTTTTGGTGAAACATCGCCATCCACACTGATTTGAAACTTTTGTTCACGTGCTTCTTTTATCGGCATAAATTTCTTGTCCACACGTTTGTTCAAATGCGCTTCCCTTGCTTTGGCATATTCCTCTTTAATACCGCTGATGTATTCCCCACGTTTCTCTTTGTTCATTAAACTGCTGCAGACGGTTACACTTCGCGAAGCATCTAAGACGTGAATGGCCGGGCCAGAATAATTTGGGTCGATTTTCACCGCCGCATGGATACGGGAAGTGGTTGCACCGCCAACAATCAGCGGGATAGTTAAACCTTCCCGTTCCATTTCTTTGGCAAAATGCACCATTTCATCCAGCGAAGGCGTAATCAGTCCACTTAAACCGATAATATCTACTTTTTGCTTTTTGGCTTCTTCCAGGATGCGTTGCGCCGGAACCATTACACCAAGATCTATCACTTCAAAATTGTTGCAGGCTAAAACTACGCCGACAATGTTTTTGCCGATATCGTGCACGTCGCCTTTTACGGTGGCCATTAATACTTTGCCGGCGTTGCTGCGCTCATCGCCAACACCTTCCCCCGATGAGATTACCCGTGCTTTCTCTGCTTCTATAAAAGGCAGGAGATAAGCCACTGCTTTTTTCATGACCCGTGCCGATTTTACAACCTGTGGCAAAAACATTTTACCGGCGCCAAACAAATCGCCTACGATGTTCATGCCATTCATTAACGGCCCTTCGATTACTTCCAGCGGTTTATTGGCTTGCTGACGTGCTTCTTCCACATCGGCATCCAAATATTCAATAATGCCA
>JAABUS010002684.1_pt1 | contig 32484 bp, 32 predicted proteins | sample 5560161 | NCBI WGS metagenome assembly JAABUS01 (sample SAMN10711885, study PRJNA513376) | rock metagenome | isolation source: Antarctica rocks | place: Antarctica: Victoria Land, Trio Nunatak nord | collected 2016-01-04 | reverse complement strand
GAGGGGGCGAGGGGGCGGAGTTGCTCGTCGCGGCAGGGTCGATCGGTGTGGATAGAGAGGCGTCACGAACGACGGTGACGCCCAGTGGGCGGGGGGGGAGGCCAGCGATCAGTCCGCGAGCGAGGCGGACGGCGGACGCGTTAGGGGTGGATTGGACCGTCCTGTCGGGCAGTGGGACGACGGGGCGGATCGTCGAGCGCGACGTTCGGCTGGCGGCGGGACCCACCGTTGGACTGAGACCGCGAGCGACGCCGGTCACGCGACGCCTGGCGGAGGAGCATGGGGTCAACCTCGAACTCCTCGCGACGGATGCGCCACGGGGCCGGGTGACGCGGGCGGCGGTCCGGGCGGCGACGCCTGGAGGGGAGGAAGAGCGGGCTGGGCGGGGCGACGGGGTGGCGATGAGCCAGATCCGGCGGGTGATCGCGCGGCGAATGACGGAGAGCGCGCGGAGCGTGGCGCCGGTGACGTTGACGACAGAGGCGGACGCTACGGAGCTGTCGCGAGTACGGGGACACCTGAAAGATGAGTTGACCCCCGGCGGGGAGGTGGTGCCATCGCTGAGCGATCTGGTCGTGAGGCTGGTGGCGCTGGCGCTGGTGGAGCACCCTGCGCTGAACGCGTCGTTGGTCGAGGACCGGATTGTCGAGCACGCGGCCGTTCATATCGGGATAGCGGTCGACACGGAGCGGGGGTTGTTGGTGCCGGTCGTGCGCGACGCGGAGGGCAGGTCGGTGCGGGAGATCGCGACCGAAGCGGCGCGGCTGATCGAAGCGGCGCGGACGGGGACGAGCCGACCGGAGGAGTTGACGGGCGGTACGTTTACCGTGACGAATCTCGGCATGTACGGGATCGATGCCTTTACGCCGATCGTCACGGTGCCGGAGTGCGCGGTGCTCGGGCTGGGGCGGATTGTCGCGCGGCCGGTCGTCGTTGACGAGGCGACAGAGGCGGTGGCGGTGCGGAAGATGATGGCGCTGAGCTTGACGTTCGACCACCGGCTGGTGGACGGGGCGCCGGCGGCGCGCTTCCTGCAGCGAGTGGTGGGGATGGTGGAGCGGCCGTACAGCTGGCTGATGCGATAGGGGCAGCGGGGGCTGGGTACGGGGCGGTGGCGGCGGCAAAGTCGATTCGGAGGGAAGTTTCAGGCTACTCGGGGCCGTCGCCCCGACCCCGGAAAGACCTCACCCCCACCCCACCCAAAGGGCACGCGCCCGATGCGCGGGAGCGGGGAGGCCGGTCGTGTGGTGTCGGTGAGAGACCTACCGATCGAGGGGACGTGGTATCACGCGTCACTCCAACGACCCGCTTCAAAGGTGTCGCGGGACGGTGCCGCCCCGGGATACGCTCCCCGGTCACCCGACCTCCAGATCGGTCCACAATGAACGGGGACGCGCCAGGAGAGGCGCGTCCCCGTTGATGCCGTTGGCAGATCCGCGGTCCTACTGACCCGGGACGCGGGTCGGGCCGGTGTAGGGTCCCGAGTCTGCTGATGACGCGGCCGCGGTGCCACAGGGGCGGGCGCAGACCTTGGGCTTGCCCGCGCAGCAGGAGTCGTTCACGCAGAGCTTCCCGGAACGACAATCCGAGTTGCTGGTGCATGCCTGAGCATCACCGCACGAGCCACGGAGGGATTCGCAGACTCCAGCGCCGGAGAGCGTGGTATTGCACCCGCAAAGGGAGCCACAGGCGTTGGTATCGCACGTGCCCTGTTGAGCGGAGCGGCAGGTACGGAAGCAGGCGCCGTTGAGGCAGGATTCGCCGGAGCCGCACTTCGTTCCGCAGGAGCCGCAGTTGTTCTCGTCGTTCGAGATGTTGCGGCAGCGATCGTTGCAGCAGCGGAGGCCGCGTTTGCAATCGTGGCTGTCGTTGCAGCGGTCGCCCGTGCCGCCTCCGCGAGCGGAGGCGGTGACGCTGCCGTCTTGGGCGCCGGCCGAACTCAGCCCGACGCGGGTGAGGGCGGCACCGAGGAGGTTGCCGACGAGGGAGGGGGACGCACTTCCCAGCTTGCTATCTCCACGTTTTCAAGCAACGAGGGGATGACCCTCCTGGCCAGGCCAGTCGCACGGTTGCGACGGCCCCGCGGGGCTCGAACCACGTCGTCGACGATCTGCCCTCACCCCCGCGCATCGGCTGACAAGGGTAGGTATCATGGGGGAAGTGGCGCTGGTCCCGGGACGACGACGATGTCCACTCCGGGCGGGGAGTGGGGCCACGGCTCCGGCCAGAGCCACAGCACCGCCCATGGTCGGCGGGTACGCAGGAGCTGCCACCGCAGCCGGAGCAGGCCGCGGGCGAAGACGCTGGCGGCGCGGGGGACGGGACCGGGCGGCGGCGGCACCGCCGTCCGCAGGGTCGCCGGGGCGCGCCCCAGCCGCTCGGCGTCCTCGTCTCGCGTCCCGGTGGCCGTCACCCAGAGGGTGGCGACCGCCAGGACCAGCCAGTGGCGGGCGACGCGATCGGGGTGGGTGCGCCGCGTGCGCTCCCAGTGCCAGCCGATCCGTTTGAGGGCACGGAACCCCAACTCCACCCAGGTCCGTAGCCCGTACCAGGCCGGCCCGACCGCCGTCGGGGCCAGGTCCGTGAGGACCAGCCACGGTTCGGCCTGCCCCGCTGTCCAGACCACGATCAGCGTGGCGGCGCGGCGGACGTGGCGGTGCTTGAAGGCGACGCCGGCGCCGACCCAGGCGTGGCCCGGTCCCGGCACCAGCCCCGCTGCCCGCACCCGGCGGCCGCCGACCGGCCGGAAGGTGGCGTCGGGTCTGATCCGGAGCAGCGGATGCCAGCCCAGCGCCCGCGTCCCGTCCCACAGCCGCCCGCTCCAGAGTCCGCGGTCGGCCAGCAGCAGCACCGTCCGCCCCGGCGGCACCACCGGCGCGAGGCGGGCCACCAGTCCGAGGGCCGGCTCCAGCCAGGCCCCGGGCCGGTTGGCCGCTGTCACGTGCCAGGCGACCGGAATGGCACCGCCCCGGTACAGGACGCTGACGCTCAGGACCACGAGGCGGTCACGCAGGAAGGTGGCGTCCAGCGCCAGCGGCAGCGCCGCCGCCGGCCACCACGCCAGCACCCAGCCGAGCAGCGGGCCGAAGCAGGCGGCGGGGTCCACCTCGGCCCGGCACGGCGCCGCCTTGTCTGCCCCGGCGTACAGCCACTCGCGCAGCGCCTGGCGGATGGCCGCCGCCCCCCCAGGCCGGTGACCGGTCGCAGGGCGAGGACGACCGCCGCCTGGCAGCCACTCCCGGCGAGGACCGCGCCGTAGACCCACAGCGCCAGCCCCCGCCGTTGGGCGACCGTCAGCGCGGGCAGGTGGGCCTCGAAGGCCGCCAAGAACGGGTAGCATTCGCGGGGCACGCGCACGGGGCACCTCCAGCACGGGCGGCGGATCAGCTCCCGCATCGTGCCAGAACCCTCGGGCGCGTGCCCCCCCTCCCCACGGGATCGCCCCGCTTCCGGTCCGATACCTACCCTTGTCAGCCACGAGAGGGGGAAGGGGGGAAGACGGAAGGAGGATGGGCGTCGGGGGCGTAGGAGCGCGGTGCGCGGTCGCGGTGGGGATGAGGCCACTACGCGACGACGGGGAGGGGCTCGGATGTGACCCAGGTGAGCTCTGGGGCCTCGGATGACGGGATGGCGGTCCCGGGCAGGATCGGCTGCTGCCCAGGTCCCCGCCCTCCCGCCGCAGGCAGACCGCTTAGTAATAAGAATATATGTTCTATTCTTGCTTGTCAAGGGGGTGAGACGATTGGCTACCTGCAGGCGGCATTTAACGTTGCTGGCGCTACATACAGGCCTGCAAGCTGAGGCTGGGGTGCTTTGCGACGAGCGGGAGGGGCGCGGCCGACGGGGCGTTTAGGGGAGGAGAGCGGCAGGGTAAAGGAGGGGGTGGTACTGGACCGACTGCGGGAAGGGGGAGGGAGAGCGTCTGGCGTGGGACGGAGGGGGCATCTAAACTTCTGAGAGGTGATGGCGTCTAAACGAGGTTGGTGTGGCTGGCAAACATGCTGTAATTGAGGAAAGGAGATCGAACGGCGATGCTGCTCAGGACGCTTTCCGATTTTATGGCTCGCAAGGCGGTGGGATCGAGGCGTCGGAACGAGATGCGACGCGGTGGGTCACCGGGCACCTCGCCTCGCGTGATGCTCGCTCTGCTGCTGGCGCTGCCAACGCTGCTGTTGTCGGGAGCGCCGCGAGCTTGGGCGGCAACGAGCGCTCGCGCGCCAGCGGCCACTGCCGATCGGGCGACCCCGGCGGCGTCTATGCGCCCGAACATTGTCGTGATCCTCACCGACGACCTGGACGCGCGGACGCTGGCCGAGAATCTGGACCGGTTGCCCCACGTGGCCGCGCTGGAGAAGGAGGGGACTACGTTCTCCAACTTCTTTGTCACGACGCCGGAGTGCTGTCCGTCACGGGCCTCAATCCTCCGGGGTCAGTACGCCCACAATCACGGAGTCCTGCACAATCGCGGGACGCCAGGCGAGGAGGGCGGATTCGCCACGTTCCATCGCTTGGACCGCGAAGACTCTACCGTTGCGACCTGGCTTCAAGCAGCAGGATATCGAACGGTTCTCCTCGGCAAGTACCTCAACGGTTACCCCGGAGACGTTGATCCTACCTACCGACCGGCGGGCTGGAATGAGTGGTACGCCCGCGTGGACCAAAAGGGCGAGCCTTTTTACTTCGATTATCGCCTCAACGAGAACGGCAAGCTCGTGGCCTACGGTCATGACCCGGCGGACTACTCGACGGACGTGCTGTCGGCGAAGGCGAGCAGCTTCATTGAGCGGACAGCGGATTCTGGCGACCCCTTTTTTCTCTACCTGGCGCCCTTCGCGCCTCATAACCCCGCCACCCCTGCCCCCCGCGACGCCCAGGCATTCGATGGTCTGCAGGCACCGCGGACGCCATCGTTCAACGAAACCGACGTGACGGACAAACCGGTTTGGGTGCGCGAGCGGCACGTGCTGAACGCCGATCAGGTCGCCCAAGTGGACGAGCTCTTTCGGGAACGGATGCGGTCGCTGCTGGCCGTCGACGACATGGTTGGACGGACGGTCGAGGCGCTGCGCGTGTCGGGCGCGCTGGACAATACGTACATCGTGTTTACCTCGGACAACGGCTTCCACCTCGGCGAGCACCGCATCGCTCAGGGGAAGCTGACCCCGTACGACGAGTCGATCAAAGTCCCCTTGGTCGTGCGTGGACCAGGGGTAGCCACCGGACGGGTCGAGGACCTGATGGCTTCGAACATCGACCTTGCTCCGACCGTTGCCGGATTGGTAGGAGCGGCGGCTCCGGACTTCGTTGATGGGCGCTCCCTCGTCCCGCTCCTACGAGGCAGCGCGAACGTTTCGACTTGGAGACGGTCGATCTTGATCGAGCAGTTCGATCCGAAGAGCCTCCGGCGGGGCAAGGATCGCCACCGGGATCGAGCGACGCCAGAAGGATCACCCACGGCCGGTGAGGTAAGCGAGGAGAGCGACGCCGGCTTGCGGGTGCCTACCTACCAGGCGCTGCGGACCGGCAATCTCCTCTACGTCGAGTACGCGACCGGCGAAAAAGAGCTCTACGATTTGGCAAAGGATCCGTACGAGCTGCAAAACCGCGCTACGACCGCGGGACCTGCCGTCATGCGATCGTTGTCCGGGCGGCTGGCCGAGTTACGCGACTGCGTGGCCGTCTCCTGCCGTTCCGCGGAGGACTCGCCGCTACCTGTCCACGGCTAGCCAATCACCGTTTACCACCGCCGCTGCGCGGCCTTTTGTTGTGCCGAGATGGCCGTTTGGGGTGCGACGGAAAGGCTGGAGCGGCGTCTGTAGTGCGCCCCAGCCAGACGGGCAAAGGTAAGGCGGCGGTGGAACGAGCGAGGGGGTAGAGCCGTATGTCAGGATCGCGCGGATTGGGACCGGTCGCGCTGTTCGGCGTCTCACGTTTCGGAAGATTCGCGACTCGTGCGCGATGGGTGGGAGACGGCGGGGCGTGTGTGGCGATCCTGGTTTTGACACTCCTCGCGTCCTTTACCGGGTTGCGCCGCCCCGCTGACTTCGCGCGCGGCGACATGTTTACCTTCTGGATCCCGATGTACTCGTTCCTGGGAGACCGGCTGCGCGCGGGAGACGTTCCGGGCTGGAACCCGCATCAGTTCACGGGTGCACCCTTCGCGGGCGACCCCGAGTCCGGCTGGGCCTACCTGCCGGTGATGCTCCTCTTCAGCGTGTTGCCGCTGGCGCCCGCCCTCGCCGCCTACAGCATCCTCCACCTTGCGTTGGCTGGGCTCGCCGCTTACGCGCTGGGACGGGTTCTTGGACTCGGCGTGGCCGGGGCCCTCGCGGCGGGCGTCGCCTACGAGTTTACCTGGTTCTACGAGCGGACCTCTTGTTGTCCCGTCTTCGTGCAAGTGGCGGCGTGGCTGCCCCTCGCGCTCCTCGCTGCTGAGCTGGCGTTGCGGAGCGCCATTTGGTGGACGCGGCTCGGGTGGTGGGCGGCGGCGGGGTTCGCGGTGAGTCAGATCCTGGCATCGTGGCCGGGTCAGGGCAGCTACGACGCGCTCCTTGCCCTCGGAGGCTTTATTGCCTATCGCGCGCTGCTCGTTCCGCCTCGGCGGCCGCGTGCCCCGCTGACCCGGCTGGGAGACCTGGCCCTGCATGGGGGAACGATCCTGACGCTCGGCTTCGCCCTGGGCGCGGCCGGCATGCTGCCGCGGCTCGAGGCGAACGCACGCTCCGCCGTTCCACAGGGCGTCTATCACCCTAGCCTCGCCGCAGTCAGGGTGATCGAGCAATGGTCACTAACGGACCTGGCCAGACAGATATTGGGCGGGTACGTGGTGGGGCAGTGGTGGTACGTTGGGGGGGCGTCACTCGCGCTAGCTATCGTCGCTCCCGTGGTGGCGAGGCGTTGGTTCGGAACGCCCTACTTCGCCTTCCTAGCGGTGGGTGCTGCCGTCCTCGCCCTTGGGATCAGGACTCCGCTTCACGCGGCACTCTACGTTCTGCTGCCACGCTTCGAGGTTCTCCACATCCACCAGCCGAATCGCGTGCTCGTCGTGTTCTATCTTCCAGTCGCCCTCCTTGCTGGCGCAACAGTCGATCAACTTAAACGCTGTCAGAAACGGAGTGCCCTGCTGGCGGCGACCGGACTTGTGCCGGTCGCGGCGCTTGCCCTTGGGATTGCCCTGCTACGGAACCGCCACGCCTCGATTTCCTACCCGACGCAGGCCGCGGTCGTCGCCGCTGGTGTGCTGGTCGCACTATACGGGCTCGTCGCTAGCCCGCCCGCACGTCGCCTGGTACCGGCGGCGTTGATAGTCGTGCTGTTCTGGGATCCGGCGGGGCGCAGCCTCAGCGCGGGGCTGCCGTCGTTAGTTGGGCGGAACAATACACTGCCAGTTGCCCTCGAAACCTACACTACTCGGACTGGAGCAGCGGCCTTTTTGGCCAGGGCGGCTGCAGATGATCCAGCTCGTTACGTTGGATACGCCCCTGCTCTATTGCCACCCGCCGGATCATCGCAGGCCGGTTATCTGCGCTTTGTCGACGAGCCCCTGGCCGCAGCCATCCTCGTCAACAACCGGGCGACGCTGCTCGACCTGGACGACGCGCAGGGCTACAATCCGATCCAAGTTAAACGCTACGTCGAGTACGTCGCGGCGCTCAACGGGCATCCCCAGGAGTATCACGAAGCTGACGTGTTCCCGAAGGGGATGGGCTCGCCGTTGCTCGACCTGCTCAACGTTCGCTACCTTGTCGTCCCGGACCAGGCCCTGTCCGACGATGCCAGCCTGACGCGGCTCGTCCGGGAGCATCCGACCGTCTACAAGGACGGGCAGGTGCGGGTGTTGGAAAACCGGGCCGCGCTGCCACGGGCGTGGATCGTGCACGAGGCGCGTCGGGTGGCGCAGGGGGAGACGCTGCCGCCGCTGGCCTCGGGAGCCGTCGATCCCCGGCGGACGGTGCTGCTGGAGGCGGCACCGCCCGCCCTGGGGGCGGCGACCGATCCCGCGCATGATGAAGTAACGGTGACGCGGTACGAACCGGATCGCATTGATCTGCGGGTGCGGACGGATGCGCCGGGGATGGTAGTGCTGAGCGAGACGTACGACCCGGCCTGGCGGGCTGAGGTGGACGGGGCACCGGCGGCGGTGTATGTCGCCGACCACGCGCTACGGGCGGTGCCCGTACCGGCGGGGGAGCATGTGGTCGGGCTCCGCTACGAGTCGCGAATGCTGCGGCTTGGAACGGCGATTTCGGGGATCACCCTCGCGGTCCTCGCCGGCTTCGGTATTTTTGCCGGATGGACGCACCGTCGGCGCCGAGGATTCTCATCGCACGGGGCGCAGAGCCACGCCAGGGTGCAGAGCGGCGGAGCAGTTGAGTGACGAGGAGACGAGGGGTGGGGAATCGATTGCGAGGCAGCGCGCCCATGGCGATGGCGTTGTTCGCTGTTGCCGCTGTCCCGACACTGCTTATATGGTCGACGTGGGGGGCGATGCCGGTTGCGCCCCGGGAAGGGCGAGCGCCGTCCGTCGGCCGGGAGGTGGTGCCGACCACTCCCAAAAACGAGCGTCACGGCACACCGGTTGTCAAGGTACGGGAGCAGACTCGGACGGGCACACCGCAGGCCAAGAGCCGTACCGCTCCTGACAAGACTCGGCGTGCGGGGAAGCACGTACCCGCTCAAGCCGCGACGCCGAGGAGTCACAAGCCCGACCGATCCTCGAGCGCTCGGAACCGGGAGCGGACCCCGACGGAGGCGGGCGCGGCTACCGCGACGGCGGTGCGCCGCGCGCGCTAATGCTGTCCCGATGCCGGATGACCTGGAGTGGTTGGCGAACGAACGCAACGTGTGTGGAGCGTTCGGTTGGACACGAAATCACCGGAGCCTTGGGGATGCACGCGTGATCGCGTGATGGCATTCGTTTTCGCCAATGTAGACGCGTGAGGGGCTAAAGGGGTTTGCGAAACAGATGCCCGCTCTTGGCGGCGCGGCCTTGGGGCACCGTTGCCGGCCTGCGGCCGACGGGCGCGGTAAGCAGCGCCCCGACGGACGACGGCGGCTGCCATCTTATGTACAAACCGCTTTAGCCCTACCCTGTATTAGATTGGCCACCTGGTATACCTGGTGCTGGAGCCGGGAGGGAAATGAGAAGCCGGGGGCGTGACTCACACCGCGGACCCCCGGCTCACTCTTCATCTCTCTCCGTCTTACTGGTTTGGAACTCGGGTAGGACCGGTGAACGTTCCTTGAGCTGTCGCCCCAACGGTGCCACAGGGCCGAGCGCAGACCTTGGGCTTGCCGGCACAGCACGAGTCGTTCACGCACAACTGGCCGGAGCGACAATCAGAGTTGCTGTTGCAAGCACGGGCATCAGTACAACTGCCACGGAGGGATTCACAGACCCCAGCTCCCGAGAGCGTGGTGTTGCACCCGCAGAGAGAGCCGCAAGCGTTCGTATTGCAGACGCCTTGCCGCGCAGAGCGGCAGTTCCGGAAGCAACCGCCGTTGACGCAGGTTTCTCCGGCGCCGCACTTCGTCCCGCAGGAGCCGCAGTTGTTCTCGTCGGTGGAGATGCTGCGGCAACGACTACCACAGCAGCGCAGTCCGCGTTTGCAATCGTGGCTGTCGTTGCAGCGGTCGCCCGTGCCGCCTCCGCTCCCGGATGCGGTGACGGTGCCGTCTTGGGCGCCGGCCGAACTCAGCCCGACGCGGGTGAGGGCGGCGCCGAGGGCCCCACCGGCGAAGAGGCGGAGGGCTCGGCGGCGCGAGGTGCGCGACAGCGTTTTAGCGAGCGCATCAAAGCGTTGATCGTCCATGACGTGATCCTCCCTTAAATCCCTGAGGGACCATTCCCTATCGGCGCAGCTGGCGGATCAAGCCTACACCGGATCGTCCAGATGTCAACCCCAGATCGCCGCTGCGTCGAGACAAGTGGCGAGATCAGGGGGACTTGGCCGTGAGGGGGAGGACGGCCAGGCGGCGGACGGAGAGGCGGACGCCCTGGCTCCAGAGGCCGATCTGGGCAGGCCGATCGGGCGGGGGGGCGAGGGTATCGGTGGTCTTGAGGAGCTGTTTGCCGTCGACGAGGAGGCGGAGGTCGGTGCCGCGGACTTCGAGCCGGTAGACGTGCCAGGCGGTGGCCGGGTCGAAGGTTTTGCCGCCGAGCTCGCGGTCCTGGTTGTAGCCATCTTGCCAGGAGGAGACGTCGGTGACGCGGGCACGGGGGGAGGTGGTGCCGTTTTGGGCGCACGGGAAGAGGATGCCGCCACCCCAGACCGTGCCGCCGCTGGCGGGTCCGGCGACGACGCCGAAGTTCTGATCGCAAACGTTGGGGGCGAGGTCCCGGACGCGGATCTCGGCTTCGATGGCGTAGGTGTCACCGCGGGGTTGGTAGGGGCCGGTGATCCACGGTTCGGGTAGGCCAGTGCCGCCGTCGGTGGAGAGGAGGTCGTTGGTGACGGCCCAGGAGCCGGAGGACCAGTTTTCGAGGGCGCTGGCGTCCTCGGCGTCGTAGAGCGGCTTCGGGCCGGAGGTTGCGGAGGGCTTGAGCGCGGTTGTCGGGCGCGCTGAGATCGTGGCCTGCGACTGGGACGTCGCCTTGGCCGAGGAGACGGGGCGGGGCATCAGGATGTGGGGTGCCGTGACGGTGGGTCGAGGTGAGGGGGCGCTCGTGGCGCGGGGTGTGGGGGAAGGCGCGTTGTCTGGGGGAGCGGACGCGGCGGGACTGGTGGCGGAGCGGGCGGCGCGTGGGACGATGACACGGGGAGTGGGGGTTGGGCCGCCGGAGGAAGGGGCGGCGGAGGTCGCGATCGACGCGGCGAGCTGGGAGGACCGGTCGCGGGGAGACTTGGGGCTGGCAGTCCAGGCGGTGAGGACGACGATGGCGAGGACCAGCGTCACGGCGGCGGCGATGGCAATGGACAGCACCATTGGATGGCGAAGCGCCGCGGCAAGGCGTCGCGCGGGGGCGGACCAGGATGGATCACTCATTAGCGTTGGGGCTCCGATCGGACCAGTGCCGGCGTTTCGGTGGGTGGGCAGGGGAGCGAGAAGCGGTTGGGATGACAGTGGCTCGGGGGCTGGACCGACGGCAAGATGGCCTCCGAGCGGAGAGCGGACGGACCCTGGCACGGACTGTAGCACGGGCCGGAGAGGGGAAGGGTGAGGGACGGCCGGCACCGGCGCGTGAGTGGCTCGGGGCGCGGCCCGGCGGCAAGCGAGCGGTTCGCGGTGATGGGAGCGGGTGAGCGGCGAACCAACGGCTGAACACGTGGCTCGCTGGCGGGCGTGGCGTGGCCCAGATCAACGGTCGCGGCAGCCTTGGAGGAGGCGCTGTGGTAGATTACGAGGGACGGTTGCCAGGGGTGCGCGGGGCGCTGAGAGCGCGACCAGCGGGGTCGCCAACCCTCCGAACCTGATCCGGGTCGTACCGGCGAAGGGACGGCAACAGGTCGAGGATGGGTTCCTCCTCGCGCCGATGGCCTCCGCCATCGGCGTTTTGTGTTGTCCCTCCCAGGGCCGCAGTCGTCGCAATGCTCGCGACGGCGGTCGAGAGGGAGAGCGAGGGAGGCTATGGTCGACTCGCCACCCGTACCGACGCCGCCGAAAGCGATGACGATCGCGGGGTCTGATTCCGGTGGCGGGGCCGGTATCCAGGCCGATCTGAAGACGTTCGCGGCACTCGGTGTGTACGGAACATCGGTGTTGACGGCGATCACGGCGCAGAACACACGTGGGGTGTTCGCCATCGCCGAGGTTCCGGAGGAGGTCGTCGCCGCCCAGATCGACGTGGTCCACGAGGACATCGGCGCGGACGCGGCGAAAACGGGCATGCTGTCAAGCGCCGGGATCATCGAGACCGTCGCCGATCGGATGGCGGCCTGGGGTACGCCGCTGATCGTCGACCCGGTGATGGTGGCGAAGAGCGGTGACCGGCTCCTGCAGGAGAGCGCGGTTGGGGCGCTGAAGCGGCTGCTGCTGCCCCTGGCGACGGTCGTGACGCCGAACATCCCGGAAGCGGAGGTGCTGGCGGGCAGGATGATCGTCAGCGAGGAGGATGCGCGCGGGGCGGCGATGGCGATCGCCGGGCTGGGGGCGCGGTACGTGATCGTGAAGGGGGGTCATCGGAGCGGCGACCCGATCGACCTGGTCTACGATGGGAAGACGTTTTTCCCGTTCGCGGGGGAACGGATCGAGACGCGCAACGACCATGGCACGGGAGACACCTTTTCGGCGGCGATCGCGGCGTATCTGGCGCACGGTCTCGAGGTGTTGGAGGCGATCGCCGCCGCCAAGCAGTACCTGACGGGGGCATTGCGGTCGAGCTACGCGATTGGCGAGGGTCATTCGCCGGTCAATCACTTCCACGCGGTGCGCCTGCCGGTAGCGGCGGCCGAGAGGTAGTCCGGGAAGCCGGTTGGCGCCGATACGCGGTTTCTGAGGAGGGCATTCCATGGCGATAGGCCCCGACACCCCATTGACGATCGCCGGCAAGACGTTCACGAGCCGGTTGATGTTGGGGACTGGCAAGTTCCGGACCAATGCGGAGATGAACGCGGCGTTCGAGGTAGCGGAGGCGGAGATCATTACGGTGGCGCTGCGGAGGATCGACTTCGACGATCCGCAGAGCCGGTCGGTGTTGGAGGAGATCGACTGGACGCGCTACACGATCCTGCCGAATACGGCCGGGAGCAAGACGGCCGAGGAGGCGGTCCGCGTGGCGCGGATGGCGCGGGCGATGGGGCTGTCAGATTGGGTGAAGGTGGAGGTGATTCCGGACGCGACGTACCTGCTGCCCGATCCGGTGGGAACGTTGGAGGCGTGCCGGACGCTGGTGGAGGAGGGGTTCACCGTGTTGCCGTACATCGGAGCGGACCCGGTGCTCGCGAAGCGGCTGGAGGAGATCGGGACAGCGACGGTGATGCCGTTAGGCTCGCCGATAGGATCGGGTCAGGGGATCGTGAACCTGGAGGCGATCAAGATCATCGTCGAGCAGGCGACGGTGCCGGTGGTGGTCGACGCGGGGATCGGGACGGCATCGGACGCGGCGCTGGCGATGGAAATTGGGGCGGATGCCTGCTTGGTGAACTCGGCGGTGGCACTGGCGGAGGACGCGGTGTTGATGGCGGAGGCGATGGCGGGGGGCGTGCGAGCGGGGCGACAAGCGTATCTGGCGGGGCGCATCCCGCGGAAGGCGTCCGCGTCGGCGAGCAGCCCGCTGGCCGGGCTGGTTGGCGCGGGGGCATCCCCCCGGTGAGCGACCGAGAGACGGTACGCCAAACCGAGTGGCGTCCCGACCTGGTCGAGAAGCTGGCGCTCTACCTGATAGCCGACCCGGAGGCGACGAAACGCGATCTGGTCGAAGACGTGATGGCGGCGCTCGACGGCGGGGTGACGTGCGTTCAATTGCGGGCGAAGCGGCTCGGGGACGCCGACGCTTGGCGGCTGGCGATCCAGCTTCGCGAGCAATGCCGGTACCGGCGGGCGCTCTTCATCGTGAACGACCGGGTTGACTTGGCGGTGGCGGCACAGGCGGATGGGGTTCACCTGGGAGTCAACGATCTGCCCCCCGTCGCGGCGCGGAAGATCGCGGGGCCGGAGTTCGTGGTGGGGTATTCACCGCAGGCGGCGTGGCAGGCGGCGAGCGCGATCCAGCAGGGAGCGCACTATATTGGCGCGGGGCCGGTCTTCGCGACGACATCGAAGGATGACGCGGGGGAGCCGATCGGGCCGGCGGGATTGACGGAGTGGGCGGCGGCGGCCGGGGTGCCGACGGTTGGGATCGGTGGGATCACGGTGGAGAACGCGGGAGAGGTAATCCGAGCCGGGGCGGTTGGGGTTTCGGTGATCAGCGCGATTTTGGGAGCGGCCGATCCGGGCGAGGCGGCGCGGCGCCTGAGCGGGGCGGTGCGGGAGGCGCAGCGGGGAGCGCGACGCTGACGGGAGACGGAGACAGCGGTGTGCCTGTTTCCAAAAGTTCGCGATGTCATGGTGAGATCGGCGGCGCTCTTCTGACAGGTCCTCCTGGTTAGCGCAAACGAATCCTGATGTGTTGGCTGCTGCGAGGTGAACGGAGGGTTCCGGCGAGGACGACGATGGAGGCAGAGCGTTGGGCGCCGCGATTGATGCTGGTGACGGATCGCCGGCGGTCGATGAGGCCGCTCGTGGAGGTCGTCGGGGCGGCGGTGGCCGGCGGGGTCGACGCGGTGCACCTGCGCGAGCGTGATTTGCCCGCGGCGGATTTGAGGAATTTAGCACGTGAGCTGGCACGGGTCGTGGATGGTCGAGCGGCATTGTTGATCAATAGCGACCTGGCGCTGGCGGCGGAGCTTGGGCTGGGGGCGCATCTGCCGGAAGCGAGGCCGCCGACGGCGGAGGCGCGGCGGCGCTTGGGCGATACGCCGCTATTGGGACGATCGGTGCATTCGGCGGCAGCGGCAACGGCGAGCATCGGTGCGGATTACCTGCTGGCGGGGAGTGTCTACGAAACGGTGTCGAAGCCAGGTGGGCGCTCGCTGGGGTTGGAGGGGTTTGGGAGGATCGTGGAGGCGACCTGGGCGCCGGTCTTGGCGATCGGGGGGGTCACGGTCGAACGGGTGCCGGCGGTGATGGCGGCGGGAGCACAGGGGGTGGCGGTGATCGGGGCGATCCTGGAGGCGGCGGACCCGGAGCGGGCGGCGGTCGAGCTGCGGGTGGCGGTCGACGCGGTGGCGGGAGGTGAGGAGATGGAGACAGCGGCGGAGCGGGAGCAGGAGCCGGGGAGCATCCAGGTGACGGTGAATGGTAAGCCGGTCGAACTGGAACCGGAGACGACCGTGACCGACTTCCTGGCGGACAAGGGGCTGCGGCGGGAGATGGTCATCGTCGAGTTGAACGGGACGATTTTGGCGAGGATGGTGTACGACGAAACCGTCTTCGCCCGAGGCGACACGGTGGAGGTCGTCCACGCGGTCGGGGGTGGCTAGGGGAGCGGCGACCGAACGATGGGTGTTGATCGGGGAGCGATGGGCTTGTCGCGAACAGGGGATCGGCGGCGACCGTCGTGGGGCGGGTTGTAGGACGCGGCGGCTTAGCGGGGCGGGCGGAGGCTGAGGGCGAGCGTGACGCTGACGGCGATCGGCAGGAGGACCTGGGCGAGGGACGCGGCGCCAAGCCGAACGAGCAGGGTGCCAAGGACCAGGACCGACACGCCGCCGATGGCGAGCGCGACCGAATCGCCGACGACGAAGTCGTACCAGAAGCGGGCAAACCCGACGATCCATTTCAATGCGAGCCTCCTTCGGGGATGGGCCGCGATCGCGATGTGCGGGGTGCCTTGAGCCACGCGACGAGGAGGGTCGCGAGGAGGGCGTAGGCCGCCACGAGGAGGGGCAAGGTCCATTCCCCGAGGGACCAATCGACGCCGACGCCCTCGCCGCCCCAGAAGGTGCCAAATGCCGTCAGGGCGAGACCGACGGCGAACTTGATCGCGTTTTCGGGAACCCGGCTGAGCGGGCGATGAACGAGCAGGCCAACGAGGGCGACCAGGACGAAGGCCGTGGCGGCGCCGAGGATGCTGGGGGCGAAGTGGCCGGCGTTGGCGCCGAAGGTGAGGACGATGAAGGCGACCTCCAGGCCTTCCAAAAAGACCCCTTTGAACGAGACGACGAATCCGGTGGCGTCGAGGGCGGCGTGGGAGGGAGCGCCGCCCAACTCATCGAGCTCCCGGCGGAAGGCGAGGTCCTCGTCGTGCTTGGCCTTCACGCCGGCCGCGCGCAGGACCGCCTTGCGAAGCCACTGCAAGCCGAAGATCAGGAGGAGAGCGCCGACGACGATCTGGAGCCCGGCCAGCGGCACGTAGCGGACGAAGGAGGGACCGAGCACGGCGACGACGACGGCGAGGGCGACTAAAGCGGCCACCGCACCCGTCAGGGCGGTGCGCCAACCGCGAGTCAGACCGACGGCCAGGACGATGGTCAGGGCCTCGACCATCTCGACCGCGGAGGCCAAGAACGCGGTCAGGGCGAGGAGAAGGGTATTCATGGGGAGTATTCCCGCGCCGCCGGCCCTCGAAGGGCGTGGGCGGCGGTGAGACCTGCTACGGCGGCGGCGAGACCGACGATGAGGCTGGCTGACACGTAGGCGAGAGCGGAGATCGGCTGGCCGTGCTGGACGAGGCGGACCGCTTCGTAGGAGAAGGTGGAGAAGGTGGTGTAGGCGCCGAGGAACCCAGTCGCGACGAAGAGCCGGGAGGTGGAGCGGCCACGAGTGGGTTTGGCGGGGCCGGTCAGGTAGAAGCCGAGGACGAAACTGCCGGTGACGTTGATGAGCAAGGTTCCCAAAGGGAACGCGCTCTCCCAGTGGTGGGTCACCCAAAGGCCGGCCAGGTAGCGGGCGTTCGCGCCGAGAAAGCCGCCGGCGCCGACCGCGGCGACCGGGGTTAGCCGCTCCCGCCAGAGGGGATAGCGAGGGGATGGTCGGCCCGCCGGCGCTTGGCCGAGCTCGGCCTCCGCTACCGCGGCGGGCGTGAGGAGGTCGGAGGCGCCGATTCGCGGCTCATGCCCGTTTGCTCGAACGACCGAGGTGGGGATGGTGGTTCGTCTCCGGTGGGTCGCGTCGGCGTTCGTCATCGGAGGCGGTCCGCGAGCAGGGTAGCGAGGAGGATGCCGGTCGCGGCGCCAGCGATTCCGAGGGCGGCGCTGCCGAGCGCGTTGGTGAGGCCGAGGCGGATGTTGCCCTGACGGAGGAGCACGATGGTCTCGAAGGAGAAGGTTGAGAAGGTGGTGTAGGCGCCCAGAAACCCGGTGGCGATGAGGAGGCGGAGGTCGAGGGTGTCGCCGAACCGGGTGGCGAGGGTAAGGACGAGGCCGAGGAGGAAGCTGCCGGTGGCGTTGATGAGGAAGGTGCCGATCGGGAAGGCCGTACGGAAGCGGCCTGCTGCCCAGAGGGAGACCAGGTAGCGGGCATTGGCGCCGAGGAGGCCGCCGAAACCGATGAGCAGGTAGGTCACTCCGCTACTCCCCAGGTGATGAGAGCGGCAATCGCAAAAAACCCCTACCGCTGCTGGAGCAGGCCGTAGGAGCCATCAGCCGGATTCTGGCGATCCCCCTAGGGACGGGCAGTACGGGTGGCGCATCGCGGCGCGAGGTCGGCCGGAGCCCTGGCATTGTAGGTCGTGACGACGGGCGGCGCAACGGCGAGCGGGCGTTTGGTTGGTGCGTGTGGAGGCGACTGGCGCGCGTGTTTGTCACTGGGACGAGCCCGGGGACGATTGCTGGCAGAGCGAGGCGGGTGTGGCCGGAGCGTGGCTTGTCAGGAGCTTGAGTGCAGGCGTGGCTCCCACGCTTGGCGGGCAGGGGTGTGGGCAAAGGGTCAGAGCACTGGGGAGGCCACGTTGTCGCGACGGGCGTCGCACCGGTCAGCAACGGCGCAGCTCGAAAGGACAGTGACTTGTTAAGGACCGGTGACCAGGGATTCGGAGGGTTCTTCGTCGGTCCAGGGCTCCCAGAGGCAGCGGTCGAGGTCGACCTGGTAGTCGTCGGCGAAGGGGACGCCCTCGGCGCGGAGGAGACCGCGCATGACGTCGGGGTGGCCGAAATGCCAACCGCCTGAGAGGAGGCCGGCCCGGTTGACGACGCGGTGGCAGGGGAGGTCACGTTCATCGTCGATGACGTGCATGAGGGCCCAGCCGACCATGCGGGCGCCGCGGGGATCGCCAATGGCGCGAGCGATGCGACCGTAGGTGGTGACACGGCCATAGGGGATGCGGGCGACGAGGTCGTAGACGCGGGCGGCGAACTGCGAGGAGGCGGGCACTCGGCGTTTGATCCTCTCGGCGCTGGCGAACAGGAGCCTGAGCGATCCGAACGGAGACATGCCACGACGGCACGATTGGCTGGTACGTGCGGAGTATACTGAGGAGAGTGCTTCCAGGGCGTTCAGCGATCGCGGTGAACGCCGCAATGAGACCAGGCCCAACGGCTGAGTAGGGATTGACAGAGCCATGCGCGGATTACTTGTCAAGGTTTTCGGCGACCCAAATGAGGCGTCGGTGAAAGGATTCGAGCCGGTGATCGGGGACGTGAATGACCTCGAGCCGGAGATGCAGGTGCTGAGCGACGAGGAGTTGCGGGATCTCTCGGTTGAGTTCCGGCAGCGGTTCGAGCAAGGCGAGACGATCGACGATCTCCTGCCGGAGTCGTTCGCGGCGACGCGGGAGGTGGCGCGGCGGCGGATCGGTCAGCGGCACTACGACGTGCAGCTCCTCGGCGGGGCAGCGCTCCACGCGGGTAAGATCGCCGAGATGAAGACGGGCGAGGGGAAGACGCTGACGGCGACGCTGGCGGTGGCGTTGAACGCGTTGAACGGCCGCGGCGTTCATGTCGTGACGGTGAACGACTACCTGGCCAAGCGCGACACGCAGTGGATGGGCCAGATCTATCACGGCTTGGGGTTGAGCACCGCCTGCATTCAGCATGACGAAGCGTTTCTGTTCGACCCGGAGTGGCAAGCAGAGGACGAGCGGCTGGAGCGGCTGCGGCCAATAACGCGGCAGGAAGCGTACGCCGCCGACATCACGTATGGGACGAACAACGAGTTCGGCTTCGACTACCTGCGCGATAACATGGTGTCGTCGGCCGATCAGCGGGTGCAGCGAGAGCTGGCGTACGCAATCGTCGATGAGGTCGACAATATCCTGATCGACGAGGCGCGGACGCCGCTGATTATTTCGGGACAAGCGGAGCTCGCGGCGGATCGGTATTACCAGTTCGCCGAGATCGCGAAGCAGCTTCGGGAGGACCGCCACTACGAGGTCGATCTCAAGGCGCGCTCGGCGTCGCTAACGGAAGAGGGGATCGACAAGGTCGAGCAGATCCTCGAATTGCCAGCCGGGGAGAGCATCTACGACGAGCGCTACATCGAGTTGACGCACTATCTGGAGCAGGCGCTGAAGGCGCACGCGATCTTTCACCGGGACAAGGATTACATCGTTCGCGATGGCGAGGTGATCATCGTCGACGAGTTCACGGGCCGGATGATGCTGGGGCGGCGCTACAGCGAGGGGCTGCACCAGGCGATTGAGGCAAAGGAAGGGGTTCGGGTTCAGCGCCAGAACGTGACGATGGCGACGATCACGTTCCAGAACTACTTCCGGATGTACGACAAGCTGGCCGGGATGACGGGAACGGCGAAGACGGAGGGGGAGGAGTTCCGACGGATCTACAACCTCGACGTGGTGGTGATCCCGACGAACCGGCCGATGGTCCGAGCCGACAGCGGCGACCTGGTTTTCAAGAACGAGCAGGGCAAGTTCAACGCGGTGGTGGCCGAGATCGAGGCGATGCGGGCGCAGGGGCGACCGACCCTGGTGGGGACGACGTCGATCGAGACGTCGGAGCGGCTGAGCCAACTGCTGGACCGGCACGGGGTGCCGCATCAGGTGCTGAACGCGAAGCAGCACGAGCGCGAGGCGGCGATCGTGGCTGAGGCGGGGCAGCCGGGGGCGGTGACGATCGCGACGAACATGGCCGGGCGCGGGACGGACATCGTGCTGGGGACGGGGGTGGCGGACGCCGGCGGGTTGCACATCATTGGGACCGAGCGGCACGAGGCGCGGCGGATCGACAACCAACTCCGGGGCCGGTCGGGGCGGCAGGGTGATCCGGGGTCGTCGCGGTTCTACGTGTCGTTGGAAGATGAGCTGATGCGGCGGTTTGGGTCGGACCGGATCTCCGGGCTGATGGAACGGCTCGGGATGGAAGAAGACGTTCCGATCGAGCACCGGGTGATCTCGAAATCGATCGAGAGCGCGCAGACGAAGGTGGAGGGGCACAACTTCGACCTGCGCAAGCACGTAGTCCAGTACGACGACGTGATGAATAAGCATCGCGAGGTGATCTACACCGACCGGCGGGAGATCGTGGCCGGCGAGGATATGCACGACCGGGTCTGGGAGCTGATCCAGGCGGAGATCGAGGGGATCGTCGACGCGCACTTGGGCGAGGGGGTCAAGGGTCACGAGGCCGACTATGACGGGGCGTACGAGGCGTACGCGGCGCTGGTGCCGATGACGAAGCTGGCGCCGGAGGAGGTTGAGGGGCTCGGCCGGGACGACTTGGTCGAGTTGTTGATCGAGGACGCGGGGACAGCTTACGAAGGAGTCGAGGCCCAGTTTGGGCCGGAGGTGATGCGGAAGATCGAGCGGCACGTGATGCTGTCGGTGATCGACAAGCTCTGGGTCGAGCACCTGACGGCGATGGATGAGCTGCGGGAAGGGGTGGGGCTGCAGGCCTACGGTCAGAAGGACCCATTGGTGGTTTACAAGACTGAGGGGTTTGACCTGTTCCAAAACCTGATCGGGCACATCCAGCACGATGTCGCGCGGACGATCTACCGGGTGCAGCCGGTGGTGGCCCAGCAGCCGATGCGGACGCGGGTGACGGAGCGGGCGACGGAGGACGTGCAGGCTGCGGGGAATGGGAGTGGACCGCGCCGGAGCAAGAAGGTCGGGGCGAACGATCTCTGTCCGTGCGGCAGCGGAAAGAAGTACAAGCGGTGCCACGGAGCGCCGGTCGCCAGGGCGCTGGCCTGACCCCGCTCGGTAAGGAAGCGTGCCAAGCGAGTGAGTTGTGGGCGGGGATCGCGACGTGAGCGACCCGCCCGCTGGCGTGCGGTCATCTCGATCACGGCGAACGGTCCGGCGTCGATTCAGATCCCTCGTTGGCTCTGCGGGAACAGGGAAACGTCTCCGGCGATGGTGGTGGCCCGCGAGGCGCGCCCATCTGGTGACGAATGAGACCGCGCAATGTGGCGCCGCACAAAGAATGGCGCCGCCAGGCGCGGTGCGGGCGAGAAACAGTGGCCTGGCTGGATCAACGGTCGGCGCTCTGGAGGCAACGGGACGGTTCCAGCGGCGCGATGACATCGTCGTCCCCGTCACCGACCACAGGAGCGGGCGCTCACGGGAATCGGCGGAGTCATGCGCTCCCATTGGTGACGTCCTGCCTTGGTCCGCCCGTATCGCAATCGGCTCAATGCGCGGAGGCATGGACGGAGGATGGCGCGGCCGGGTCACGGAGCGCGCTGATTGAGTGCGATCGCGGGGTTGCCGGGCCGAGGAAGGCCGGGGCAGCGTTTGGCTTCATCACCGGGCGGGTGGTTCGCGATGGGTAAGGTTCCAAGCTCTGTGGCCCCGCTCGGGTTGACTGTCAATCCAATGCTCGATGCGGCCGTGGGGACAGGGTGGGAGGCGTGGGACGCGGCGGCGCGGGTGGCGGGGGTCGAGACTGTGACAGCGTGGCTGGCTCACCGGCTCGGGGTCCCGTCCGCGAAAGGCGAGGCGGGGCCATTGGTCCAGGCACTGCTCGACGCACACACGAGCGAGGAACGGGCCGAGGCGGCCAGCGAGCTGGCGGAGTTGGTGGATGGGGTTGACGATCTGGTGGCTGATACGCTCTGGGAGGGCGTGCTGGCCGCCGGGTGGGAGGCGGAAGACCCGGACATCATTTTTGAGGCGACGGTACGGCTGGCGGGGATCGCGGAGGCGCACGGCGAGCTCCTGGCGGCGGCTGAGTATGTCATCGCGTTCCTGAACTGGCGCCGGCAGGATGGGCGGGTGAGTGACGCGGAGCAGGTGGAGACCGCGTTCGACGAGGTGGTGCGGCTGGCAACGCTGGATGGCGCAGTGCGCCAGGCGGCGGTGTATGCCTACCGGCAGGCGGGATACACCCGCTTGGTGGAGGAGGAAGACGAGCGCGCGGTCGAGGGTGATTGGGAGCGTGACCGACGGCCGTACGAGGGTTGGGCATAGGCGCAGAGACGCTAGCGGCTTTTCAAGCGTCGCATCGCGTTCCGGGTCCTCGCTCCCCCGCACTTTGTCGAGCTGGGTTCATGCCGCCGTGGCGCGGTGATGGGGCCGTTCGAGGGGCGGCTGGGGCCGGTGCTATACTCGCTGCTTCAATGGGAGGGCCGTTTCAAGGCCAAGAGAGAAGCGCGACGGAGCTGGCCGTGAACGTCCTGGAAGGGTTGCAGCGGATTCGAGAGCGGCTGATCGACAACGGGGCCGAGCCGGAGTCGGTGACCGCCGTCGATCAGGTGCTGCGGCGGGCGGCGCTGCCGGCGGCGGCACCAGCGTCGGCGACCTCGCTGCTGCAATTGGTCCGGATGCTGATGCGGACCCCGGCCGCCAATTCGAACGTCCGGGTCTACAACGACTTTGTCCGGCTCGAAGAGGAAATGAGCGAGGCGGCGACGGCGTTCCGGGAGCGGCAGGCGGCGGAAGACGCGAAGCCAGTGCCGAAGACGAAGAAGTACTACAAGGAGCTCAAGGAGCGGGAGCGCAAGCCGAGCGCGTGAGTCGCTACACGGTGGTGCCAGAGCGAGGAGTGGAGTCTCCGCGGGCGTCATCCAAAATGGCGGGCGGCGGAGAGGATGACGGCGAGACGACGGTGGTCGTCGGATCGGTGGAGCGTGAAGGAGTCGAGGTCGTGGTTGAGGTCGTCGAGCGCGTCAGATTAGACCCCGCAGAACTGTTGCCACGTGTCCTCGGACGGTACTCCCCGGTTGTGGTAGATCGGGGGGAGGGTATCTACGTCTGGGACGTAGAGGGACGCCGCTACGTTGATTTCACCTCGGGGATCGCGGTGGTCAACACGGGGCATTGTCACCCGCGGGTGGTGCAGGCGATCCAGGAGCAGGCGGCGAAGATCATCCACGCTCAGGCGAATATCTTCGCCCACGAGCCGATGATGCGGGCGGCGGTGGAGCTGACAGCGACGCTGCCGGCGAATTTGAACCAGGTGTTCTTCACGAACAGCGGCGCGGAGGCGGTCGAGGGGGCGCTCAAGCTGGCGAAGATCGCGACCGGGCGGCCGGCGATCATCGCGTTTCGGGGCGCGTTTCATGGACGGACGCACGCGGCGATGACGGTGACGTCGTCGAAGGTGAAGGTGCGGGCACATTATGAACCGCTGTTGCCGAGCGTCTACCACGCGCCGTTCCCGTACGTCTTCCGCAGTCCGTACAAGGGACCGGCGGCCGACGCCGATCTTGAGTACTTCGCCGAACTGGAGCGAATGTTCGATCAACTGGTGATGCCAGACGACGTCGCGGCGATCCTGATGGAGTCGGTGCTTGGCGAGGGCGGGTATGTCGTGCCACCGGCGCGTTGGGTGCAGAACGTGCGTCGCTTATGCGACGAGCATGGCATCCTGCTGATTATGGATGAGATTCAGTCGGGGATGGGCCGGACCGGCAAGATGTGGGGTTTCGAACACTATGGCGTCGGTCCCGACATCATGACGGTGGCGAAGGGTATTGCCTCCGGCATGCCGGTCAGCGCGGTCGTGGCTGATCGAGCGATCATGGACCGCTGGGCGCCGGGGTCGCACGGAGGGACGTACGGGGGGAACGCGGTTGGGACGGCGGCGGCGGCGGCGACGCTCGAGGTGATGCGCGACGAGCGACTCCCGGAGAACGCGGCCCGGATGGGCGAGATCTTGATGGCGGGGTTGCGCGAGATCCAAGCCGAGCATCCGGTGATCGGGGATGTTCGTGGGCTGGGCTTGATGGTGGCGACGGAGTTCGTGACCGACGATGGCGCCCCGAATCCGGCGGCGGCGGCGGCGGTGATCGACCGGTGCCTGGCGGATGGTGTGCTGCTGCTGACCTGCGGCACGTACGAGCAGGCGATCCGGATCATCCCGCCGCTGGTGGTGACGGAGGAGCAGATCCGAGAGTTCCTCGGGGTGTATGCGCGGGCGGTAGCTAGCATCTAGACCGTGCGGGAAACCTGGGCAGGTTCTCCATGAGAAGCTGCCCAGGTTTGTCTGTGAGGGTCCCTCACGAGCAGCGCGCGTCGTCTGTCTGGCGGGTGCGTTTGTCACATCCGCTGCTCCTCGGGTGTTGACCGCGCCGACTCGGGGAGCGCGTTGGGGGACGGAGGCATGTCGGGCTCGCGCTCGACTTCGATCGAGCAGTCGGAGAGCAGGGCGGCCATAGCGCCGACAGCGGCGAGGGGTGGGGCGATGGCCGCGCCGACGACGCCGATGGTGAGCGGGAACTCAACGACCGTGTGATCTCCCTGCTTGATGACGATACGGCGGACGTTGCCTTCGTGCAGCAAGCGCTTGACCTGATCGAGCAACTCTCCGCCTTCAACCTTGAATGTCTCCATGGTGGTGTTCCTCCACTGGCGCCTGCGGATGCACTGCGATGGGTGCCGCGGTGCCATCATATGACATGCTCGGCATCGGCTATGATGCCGTCTCGTGGGTCGGGTCGAGCACGATGGGGAGGAGCGGGGCTGATCGCCCGGCGGAGCTCTCTCGGGGGTCGATGCCAACCCCAAGGGGTGAGCCGAGCACCTGGCCCGGAATGATCTTTCCCGCGACCGCGGACGTATCGTCTTCGTCGGGCTGATAGTGGCCCGTGGGTGCCGATGGATACGGGAAGCAACGTTCGCGATCACTATCGACCGGTGCCCCAGTGGGGGACGGACCGGTCGGATGCTGATCTGTTGACCGCCATCCAGAGGCGGGACGATGGGGCGCTGGCCGAGCTGTACGATCGGCACGGAGCGGTGGCCCATGGCGTGGCCTACCGCATTCTCGGTGAGCGGAGCGCGGCTGAGGATGTGGTGCAGGAGGCGTTCTTATCGGTATGGCGGCACGCCGCTGGGTATAGGCCGGAGCGGGGAAGTGCCCGGGCCTGGTTGCTGACGATCGTGCACCATGCGGCGATCGACCAACACCGGCGACGACACAAGCGAGAGGGAACGGACGTCCCGCTCGACGACGTGGCGTTTGGCCTGGCCAGTCGAGGTGACGATCCATTCACGGCCGCCGCGAGCGGGATCGAGGCGGAGCAGGTGCGCGGAGCGTTGGCTGGCTTGCCCGGTGAGCAGCGGCGGGCGATTGAGCTGGCGTTCTTCGGGGGATTGACCCATCAGGAGGTGGCCGAACGGACGGGCGAACCGCTGGGGACGATTAAGGGGCGGATGCGACTAGGGTTGAAGAAATTGAGCGTTTTGTTAGCCCCAATGGAGGGCGCCGCCGATCCGGCGCGCGGCCCGGGTGGGACGGGTCCGATGCGGGATGCTGAGCGCTACGGGACTGAACGGTGACGACTGACGACCAGGCCGCCTGGGGCGGCCCACCGCCTTCCGGCGATCGTGGTGATGAAAGTCCGCACGACGAGGTTGGGGCGTACGTGCTTAACGCTCTTCCGGCGGCGGAGCGACGTGCCTTCGAGGTGCACCTGAGGACGTGCCCCGCGGGCCAGCGCGAGGTGGCGGAGCTGCAACCGGTGGCCAGGCTGCTCCCGAGACTCTTCGAGTTGGAGCCATCGGTAGCGGTCGGGATCTGGAGCTCGGAGGCGGACGTTCCAGCGGCGAGTGCTGACCTGCGGGGGCGGATTCTGGAAGCGGTGCGCGCGGACCTCGGGGCGAGCCAGGACCGACAACCGGCGACGGGGGGAGGAGCGGCTGGCTACGGAGGACCGGCGGAGCCGGATGCCTGGCATGTCGGACCCCACGTGGCGGACGAGCGGGCCTTTGTTGCGCCCGCGCCGATGCCGGAGCGAAGGACGCGTCTGGTAGCGGCGGGCCATCGTTTTGGCGGTGGGTGGCCGGTAGCGGCGGCGCTGGCCCTGGTGGCGGTCGGGGTGACGGTCTGGGCGCTGCTGATGCGGGGACAGGTCGCCGACCAAGCGGCCGAGATCTCGACCCAGCGCGCTCAGCTTGCACAGCTGCGGCAAGCGAACGCGAGCGCGTACGCGCTGGGCCCGACCGCAGACGGGCCGTCTGGCGCGGCAGGGCATCTCCTCTACGATGTCCCGGACGGGCTGGCCATGCTGCACGTGGAAGGGCTGCCGCCGCTCGCCAAGGGGCACACCTATCAACTCTGGCTCCTGCAGGATGGGAAGCCGCTCCCGGGCAAGACGTTCGCGGTTGATACTGATGGGGCGGCGAGCATGGCGATGACCGCCGATCTACGGACGATCGATCAGGTGGCGCTGACGGTTGAGCCGGATGGCGGCAGCACGGCGCCGACGTCGGCGCCGATGATGATCGGGGCGATTGGTACGCGGACGGATTAGCCCCGGCGCGTCCAGGGGTTGGATCGTCAACAGGCTCGCCTCGCGCGAAGCAACGCGGCGCGCCGGTGCTCCGCTATCATTATGAGGAACGAGGTCAGAGAATCTGACTGACGCCGCGGGCGCGGCGGCATGGTTGTCGATCGCCCGAAGACCCGGCGAGCGAGATGAATGTTGAGGATCGCATCCGATGAACGCCCTGTTTACGACCCTGGCCGAGCTCGAGCGGCGCTACGTCGAGTTGGAGCGGTTGATGGGCGACCCCGAGGTGGCGGTTGATCCGGCGCGCCTCCAGGAGTATGGGCGGGAGCGGTCGGAGCTGGACGAGGTCGTCAGCGCCTATCGAGAGCTGGGCCGGACGAAAGAGGCGATTGACGAAACGGAGACTATGGCGACGGACGGCGACGCGGAGATGGCGGAGCTGGCTGGGGAGGAGCTGCGGACGCTGCGCGAGCAGCGCGACCATCTGATGAACCAGATCCGTCTGCTGCTGGTGCCGAAGGACCCGAACAACGACAAGAACGTGATTGTTGAAATCCGCGCCGGAACGGGGGGGGATGAGGCGGCGCTCTTCGCGGCTGACCTGTTTCGGATGTACACGAGGTACGCCGACCGGCACCGCTGGAAGACCGAAGTGCTGTCGGCGACGGAGACCGACGGGGGAGGCTTCCGCGAGATCGTCTTCGAGGTCAAGGGGAAGGGCGCCTACAGTCATCTTCGCTTCGAGAGTGGCGTACACCGGGTGCAGCGGGTGCCGGCGACCGAGCGGCAGGGGCGCATCCACACGTCGACGGCGAGCGTGGCGGTGTTGCCGGAGGCGGAGGACGTGGACATCCAGATCAACGAGAACGAGCTGCGGATCGATGTCTATCGCTCGACGGGGCACGGTGGGCAAAGCGTAAATACGACCGACTCGGCGGTGCGGATTACGCATTTGCCGACGGGGCTGGTGGTGACGTGTCAGGATGAGAAGAGCCAGCTCAAGAACAAACTGAAGGCGATGACGGTGCTGCGCTCGCGACTCTATGAGCAGGAGCAGCAGCGACTCGCCGGGGAGCGGGGAGACGAGCGTCGCTCGCAGATCGGGAGCGGTGATCGGAGCGAAAAGATACGGACGTACAACTTTCCCCAGGATCGAATTACCGACCACCGGATCAACCTGAGCTTGAGCAATATACCGGGCGTGCTCGACGGGCAGATCGATCCGTTCGTCGAAGATTTGCGGACAGCCGACGAGGCGGAACGGCTGCGGGAAGCGGGACTGGAGGAGCAGGCGAGCGCGGCGGATTAGGTTGGTACGGTGAGCGTCGCGGCGCCAGAGTCGCTTGCGGGAAACGACCTGCGGGCGACCGGTGAGGCATGACGGCATGGTGATCGCGGTGCCGGCCCTCACCCCCCCTACCCCGCGCCCAGAGGGCACCCGCCCGATGCGCGGGAGAGGGGGAACGACGTGGAACACGCGGTCATCACCCAGAGTCCGTATCAGCGGCGCGGTGGGGTTTCAGGGATGGTTCCCAAGGGAGCGGGCCGCTGATTGTCGAGGCCGGCGCGGCGATGCGACCTTCGCGATCAGGGACCGTTTTTCCTACGACACTGGGGTGGCGAACACGGGACTGGCGACGGGCGTCGCGGATTCGACCTGAATGCGAGCGCCGCGCAGGGTACCGGTGAGGGAGGCAAGACTTCGCCCGCCCGGTGCCGCGATGCCGAGGCTGAAGGTGCCATCGAAGGCGTTGCCGGTTTGGTCGACGGTGATCGACGCCTGGACCGTATTGATGCTGGTCAGGTGGCCGGTGCGGTCGGTGACGAGAAAGACGAAGCGTTCGGCGGCGCTCCGGTCGCCGGTCGCAACCCAGGCGCCGTGCCCGGCGCTGAAGAAATCGAGGCCGTTCGTGGCGCCTGGAACGTCGGGCAATTGGGGGGGTGTGGCGACGGTGACGGTGCCGTCGGCGTTGAAGGTTGCGAGATTCGGCAGTTGCAACGGAGGCTGACCGTCAAAGCGAACGAGAATGCCCCAGGAGCCGACTAACGGGTGGAGGGCAAGGGGAGTGCCGGTCACCTGGCTGACGGCATGACCTCGAGGTCCGGCGACGAGCCCGCCGAGCACGAGCACGGGGATCGCCATCCAGACGAGCAGGCGGCGCATCGACATGAGGACTTCTCCGCGAGTGAATCGCTGATCCCGCTGAGAACGGCGGGCAGTCGCATCATACCGCTGAATGGGCATCGGATGCCGGGACGAATCGTCGGGATGCAGGCGTTTCACGACTGCCGCCGGCGGAGGGAACGAGCCGGGGTTGGCGCCGATCGAGCGTGTAGTATGGTGCTGACGAGCCGTGCCATCGATGGGTGACGCTGAAGGAGGTTCCGGTCCATGGTTGAGCCAGGTGCGAGCGTGTCGCGGGGTGCGCGAGCGGCTCCAGTGTCGCCGGTCACCGCGGAGGAGGTTGCCGCGGTGCGACAGCCGACGACGCGGGCGCATTTGCTGCCGCCGCGGGTGTTCCATGATCCGGCGGTGCTTGCTTACGAGCAAGAGGCATGGTTCGCGGGGGGGTGGACCTGCGTTGGCCGGGAGGAGGACGCGCTCGCCGCTGGGGCCTACTTTCTGGCCGAGGTCGCCGGGGAGAGCCTGATCGTCGTGCGTGGAGACGATGGCGAGCTCCGCGGGTTTTACAACATCTGCCGGCATCGCGGGGCGACGTTGGTTGAAGAGCCGTGTGGGGAACTGGTGCGGTTCCAGTGTCCATACCACGCCTGGGTGTATGACCTCAAGGGGAGTCTGCGACCGCCTCGCCACACCGAGATGTTGGAGAACTTCGATCGGGCCGAGTGGGGGTTAGTTCCGGTACGGGTGGAGCGCTGGCAGGGGTTCGTATTCGTCGACCTCTCGGGCGAGGCGCCGCCGCTCCTGGAGGTGTTGGGGGATTTGCCGGGCCAGTTCGACCGGTATGAGCTGGGGGGGCTGCGGCGGGCACGGCGGATCGAGTATGACGTGGCGGCGAATTGGAAGGCGATCGTCGAGAATTACGAGGAGTGCTACCACTGCCCGGGGGTGCATCCGCAGCTGAACCGCATTACGCCATACAACCTCGGCGAGTATTTGCCGGGGGAAGGGCCATGGATGGGGAGCTGGATGGAGGTGATCGGCGATTTCGAGACGCTCTCGACCGATGGGGGAGCGCACGGACGACCGGCGATCGTGGGGACGAGACCGGAAGACGTCAAGCGGGTCTACTACTTCGTCGTTTGGCCCAACCTGCTGATCAGCCTGCACCCCGATTACTTGATGAGCCACTGGGTGTGGCCGATCGAGCCGGGGCGAACGCGCGTCGTCTGCGAGTGGTTTTTCGACCCGGCAACGATGGCGCAGCCCGGTTTCGACGCGAGTGATGCCGTGGAGTTCTGGGATCTGACGAACCGGCAAGACTGGCACGTCTGCGAACTACAACAGGCGGGGACGCGGTCGCGGGCTTACACGGCGGGCCGGTACTCTGGCATCGAGGGAAGCGTCCACGGGTTCGACGTGCTGGTCGCGGACCGCTATGCGGCGGATGGTCAGGTGACGCGGGTGGAGCGGGTGGCGAAGGCGGCGAGTACGGCGGCCGCCGCGGAGCGAGCGACACGGGGGCAGGCGGCGGACTGACAGCCGGCGGCGATGAGCGGTGATCCGGAATCCGGGTACATATGCAGCTTGGGCACTGTCGGGGTTAGCCGTCACCCCCGACGCTCGATCGCTCTCACCCCCTGTCGCTGCCGGGAGGGCACCCGCCCGGTGCGCGGAAACGGCCCTCAACCTCCTACCGTAGCCCAGAGGGCTGGCCACCGGTGCGCGGGAACGGCCCTCACCCCCAACCCCGCCCTGAGGGCACCCGCCCGATGCGTGGGAGAGGGGAGGTTGGCGGCGGCGCGTGGGTGGGACACGTATCAAGCAAACGGATCAGGTAGGAGTCGCGAGCGAGTCCGGGGAAATTCGCTCGGGCGAGGGTTCGTGTGCGGGAGCATGCCGGTGATGTGTCTCCGGGGCGGCAGTGGTGGGGCAGGGCGCGGCGGCGCGTCGTACGAGCGGTTGAGCCAGTTGGCACTCGGCTTGAAGATTGGTCAGGCGTAGATCTCCTCGTCGCAGCAGAGGTTGGCGCGTTGGCCCTCGGCGAGGCGCCTGTAGACGTGGAGGATCGAGGCGGCGACGGTCGGCCAGGCAAACCGTTCGGCGGAGCGGAGCGCTCCGGCGGCGAGGGCGCGGCGGCAAGCGTGATCGGTCAGGAGGAGGGCGATGGCGTCGGCTAGGGCCGCCGGTGAGCGCGGTGGGACGAGGAAGCCCGACTCGCCTTCTTCGACCGTGAAGGTGAGACCGCCGACGCGAGAGGCGACGACCGGAGTGCCGCAGGCCATCGCTTCGACGGCGACGAGACCGAACGACTCGTAGCGCGAGGGGACGACAACGAGATCGGCCGCGCTGTAGTAGAGCGGGAGTTTGTTCTGCGGTTGGGAGCCGACGAAGCGGAAGCGGTCGGCGATGCCGCGCTCCCGCGCTTGATGCGCGAGCCCGGCGAGGGGACCGACCGGATTGCCCGTGGAGTCGAGGTCGCCACCAACGAAGAGCACCGCTGCGTGTGGATCGACGTCGGGATCGGCGCTGAGACGTTGGGTCGCATCGAGGAGCGTGTCGATGCCCTTGATGGGGTCGACGCGGCCGACGAAGAGGACGAGCGGTTGGTCGGGAGGAAGGGAGAGGGAGACCCGGGCGGCGAGGCGATCTTGTGGGCGGAAGAGATCGAGGTCGACGCCGGGCGGAACGGTGCAAACCTTTTCGGTTGGGGCACCCTGCCGCCAGATGAGGTCGGCGCGTTCGTCGGGGTTGGCGGCGATCAGGCTGTCGGCGAGGTCGAGCAGCCGGCGCTCGGTTTGGAGGCGGAGGTCGGACTCCCGGTCGACGGCGTCGGCGACGGCATTCTTCATATGGGCGGTCGTGTGGAACATCTGGACGAATGGGGCGTCCCAGTAGCGTTTAGCGAGGTGACCGACCCAGCCTGAGAGCCAGTAGTGGGCGTGGACGACATCGTAGCGAACGCCCTCGCGGAGGGAGTAGAGGGCCATTTCGGCGGCGAATTCGGGCAGGTAGGGGAAGAGCTCATTCTTGTTGAGGGGTTCTGGCGGGCCGGCGGTGATGGCGATGACGTTGACGCCGGGGCAGAGGGGAGTGACCTCGGGGGTGGTGGGACTCGTTCGCCGGGTGAAGACGTCGACTGGGAGGCCGAGGCGGGCGAGGTGGCAGGAGAGCTCACGGACGTAGACGTTCATCCCGCCGGCGTCTTTGCCGCCGAGGGTGGCGAGGGGGGACGTATGGACGCAGATTTGAGCGGCGCGGCGCAGGGGAGCGTCGGTCTCGTAGCCGAAAACCGACGGACCCTCGTAGGAGGAGCGGATCACGGAGGGCGGGGCCTTTCGCGTCGAGCGGATCGCGCTCGCGACCTGCGAGCGCGCAAGGTGTCACAGACTATCGCGGCCGTCGGGAATGCGCTGGGCGATGGCGACGCATTCCAAAGCGAAGCCGCTTTCGGAATGATAGCAAAGGAAGATGCCTGGATGGGTAGCGGTCTGGACGACTGCCGCTGAGCGACTGAGGAGATGAGGTACGCCTCGCGCGTGAGACTCGGGCAGGTAATGGTCGTCTCAGGATGACGCGATGAGTTCGATGATTCGAGCGGTGTGGCGCTAACTCCCTGGGTGTTCCAGAGACCAGGCTGACCTATCAAAGGATTTACGGCATGGTGCCCTAACCAACTGCTGGACGGTGCGCCGAGTGGATGTTGGGCCAGTAAGGCGATCAGGCGTCGCTCAAGAAGCAGGCGCTCGGACGCGTCGTCAACACGGATGGCGACAAAGCTGAGCCTGTCCCGCATCGTGCGGCTGACGAACTGTTCCACGTCCGGAACGTTGCGGACGGCGGGATCGAGCCATGGGATAAGTAAGGGATCGTTCGGGGTGGTCCGTGAGAGGAGCGCTCCGCCAACGTGGCGTCGGAAGACGCTCCCGCGGCGGTTGCCGCGGGCGTGATTCGGGATGCGCCCGGGGAAGCGGCCGTCCGCGCGATGGGTTCCGACGCGGACGATGAGGTCGACGATACCGTCCGCGGTCTCTATCGTTTCGCCTGCCTCGAAAAAGAGGTAGACGCCGTTGGCGGGGTGTTGGTAGCGGGTGACGGCGGGATCGAAGCGGGGAAGGCGGCGAATTAGGGAATAGATGGTCGCGGTGACGCCCTGCGGCGGAATCATGAGCGGCAACAGGACGCGCTAAGCACGTCGAGGTAATTGGGTCGTAGAATAGTGGGTGAGGAGGAGCCCCGCCGTGATCCGCGTCACGTTGACCCCCGCCCAGCAGGAGGAGTTGCGCGCCCGGACGCGCGAGCCAGGCGTGGCG
>JAABUS010002683.1_pt1 | contig 32499 bp, 27 predicted proteins | sample 5560161 | NCBI WGS metagenome assembly JAABUS01 (sample SAMN10711885, study PRJNA513376) | rock metagenome | isolation source: Antarctica rocks | place: Antarctica: Victoria Land, Trio Nunatak nord | collected 2016-01-04 | reverse complement strand
CCGGCAGGTAGGCGCGGCCGATGGCCACCGCGATCTCGGCCAGGTCCACCTGGAAGCCGTAAGCCAGATGCACCGGTTGGAACCTGGGGTGGAACTTCTTCTTGTAGGCCAGCAGCGACCTGAATCCGTAGGCCGGTTCCAGCAGCTCGCCCATCCGGTCCAGCGCCCGGTCCAGCCGGTCCAGCGGTGCCGTCGGGTGGTCGGGGCTCATCGGTCTGGCCAACGGCGCCACCGACAGGCTGGCCAGTTCGTATCCCTCCCGCTGGAATGCCAGCACGCTCTCGGCCACCAGGAACTCCATCACCGGGCGGAAGCCGTCGCTCCGGCGACGCATCAGGTCGAGCGTCCAGCCCACCACCCGCCCCGATTCGTGTACCGGCATCCACGTCGTCACCCCGTGCACCACGTTGTCCGCGTCCACCGCGGCGTGGGTTCGCATCACACCGTCACCGGCGAGATCGAAATTGCCGAGGGTGAACCCCATCTCCGGCAACGGTTTCCCGTCCACCCATGCCTGGCAGACCTGATGGATGCCGGCCATCAACTCCGGGTCAGCGGTCCTGGGATCGACCTCGATGAATCGGATCCCCTCCGGTGCGGCTCGGTTGCGGGCGGTGCGAACGTCCTGCCACGACTTGCCGGTGAACGAAAGGTCTGCCAGGTCGATGACCGCGTCCTGCCCGAGCTGGTGGTGCTGCCAGCAGTCGCCGGCGGACTCCAGGAACCGGTCGGTGACGGCGTACCAGGCCGGCGTCCAGCCGGACCGCAGACAGAACTTCTGGAACTCGGCCGCGGCCGCGCGCCACCGGTGCTGGGGCCCCACCGGGTCGCCGACGACGATGGCCACTCCGGACACCACCCGGTAACCGACGGCCACGTCGTTGCCTGCGCTGAACCAGCTGGTGAACGCCGGCCAGGTGCGTTGCCATCCCAGATTTCCGCCGCCGTGAGCGCGGATCATTGCGGCCAGCCGGTCGGATGCGGGCAGTTGGCTGTCCTTGTGGTGGTCGCGGCGGCGGGGGGTCTGGCAGGCGTACAGCAGCGGCACCAGAAGGACCACCAGCACGATGCCCCAGGCGACGGAGGACAGTGTCAGCAAGGTGTGCGCGGTCCGGGTGTGGGTTTCGACGCCTGGGCCGCTGAATACCGCCCGGTCGACGATCTGCCTGGCGTGCACCGGGGCGCTCTGCGGACCGATCTGACTGCGCAGCAACCACAACAACATCGTCGACGCGCCGATGAAGATGCCGGCGGCGGTCAGCAGCCGCGGCAGCACCCGGCGCAACGCGCTGGTGGGCAATCGCCATGGCCAGCAGGTCCGGGTGGCCAGCAGCGCAGCCAGCAGCAGCCCCCAGAGCAGCAGGTCGGCCGGATAGCGCCCGAAGGTGGCCACCCCGGCCCTGGTCATCTGCAACGCCGACACCGCTACCGCTGCCCACCAGGCAAGCGGCAGTCCGCGGCGCAGCGCGTTGGCGATCAGCAGCACGATGGCGCCGCAGACCAGCGCGGCGGCAATGTGACCCGGGTGGACGTCATCGGCCGGAATGCCGTTGGCGAAGACCCCACCGTTACCCGGATACACGGCCGACACCAGTCGGGTGACGGCGAGCACGACCATCGACCAGGCGACTGCGGACCGGACCAACTTGATCCGCGGCGCAGTGGCGGCCCGGAGCGGGCGGGTCAGCGACCCGGCCAGCAGCGGTCCGGCCAGCAGGCCGGTGAACCAGCCGACCAGATGCTCGGCGTCCCACAGCAGACCCGAGCGGAGGACCATGACGGTGACGTAGGCGCTGCCGATCGAGCGGACCCGGCGACGCATCGTCGGGTACATCAGGCAGGTGGCCGCCGCCAGCACGCCGATGGTGCCGGCGGACATGCCGAGATCACTGTGACCGGCCACCAGCCTGGCCCACGGCCAATCCACCCGGCCGGCGACGGACAGCAGGGCCGCCGCGCCGACAGTCCCCACCAGATGAGTGCCGGCCAGGGCAACCGCGGCTCTGCCGGCGCCGACCCGACGTTCGAAATAGCCCACCGCCAGCGCGATCAGCGAACCCATCACCAGGTACTGCGTCGGCTCGGGCAGGATGCTCGCGCCGACCAGGAATCGCCAGAACTGGCCGTCGATCAAGGCCGGAAGGCCGTAGCCCACCCGGGCGGCCAGTACATCCCGGTGAGCGCCGGTGAAAGCGCCGGTCAGAGCCGCCACCAGGACCATCACAGTAAGCAGACCGGCAGTGAACGGCACGGCCCGAATCAACCGCGGCAACCCTCGGCCGGCAGCAACAAGCCGCCGACCGACGCCGACGACGCTGTCGGCCGTCGCCGAACCGCGAGCGGGGCTGTCGGCCGTTGGCTGCTCATGCACGTCCGTTGGACGGCCCGGCGCCCGGGGGGTTCCCTGCGGCGTGGATCCGGTGTCGCGGTGCGCGCTGGTCGTGCTGGTCACAGCAATGGCTCCCAATCATCGGGCTGAACAACAAGTACACCTCAGATGCGTCACGACCGTACGAAGATTCCGCTCCGGCTCGACAGCCCCCGAACTGGTGGATCGGAGGGGGAGTCAGGTGGACATGCCAGATCCTCTGCCACCATCGAAGGATGACGCGGGACCCGACGAAGGCGCCCGGCCGCGCCGGGACAGTTTCGACGCTCGGCGAGCTGGATGCGCTCGTCGCGTCCTGCCGGGCCTGCGAGCGGCTGGTGGCCTGGCGGGAAGCAGTGGCAGCGGCGCCCAGGGCGTCGCTCGCCGGCCAGACCTACTGGGGCAGAGCGGTTCCCGGGTTCGGAACTGCGGACGCCCGCATTGCCGTCGTCGGGTTGGCGCCGGCCGCGCACGGGGCGAACCGGACCGGCCGGATGTTCACCGGGGACCGTTCCGGGGACGTGCTGTTCGCGGCGCTGCATCGGGCCGGTCTGGCCTCCCAACCGCACTCGGTGAGCGCCGACGACGGAATGCACCTGTCCGGTGTCCGGATCACCGCACCCGTGCACTGCGCCCCGCCGCAGAACAAGCCGACGCCACAGGAACGGGACACCTGCGCTCCGTTCTTGCGGCGCGAGTGGGAACTCATCGCGCCTGACGTGGTGGTGGTACTGGGCGGTTTCGGGTGGCAGGCGCTGCTGTCGTCACTGGCGTCCACCGGTTGGACGATCCCGCGCCCGCGGCCGAGATTCGGGCACGGCGCGGAGGTGGTCATCAGCCGCGTCGGCCACGAGCTGGACGGCGGCGTCCGCCGGCTGACGCTGCTCGGCTGCTACCACGTGAGCCAGCAGAACACCTTCACCGGGACGCTCACCCCGGCCATGCTGGACTCGGTGCTGGCCAGAGCCAAGGGTCTGGCCGGCCTACCCTGACAGGCCAGTAGCGGCCATTCGCCGCTTCGCCGCCCCCGTAGCCCAATTGGCAGAGGCAGGCCCCTTAAAAGGGTCACCGGTGTGGGTTCGAGTCCCACCGGGGGCACCCGGCACCCGGCACAGGCACTTGGCACCCGCAGGCGAGGTTCGACTTCGGCTCCTGGGTGACTGGCGTGACACGTCCGCCGAGCAGGTCAAGGCACTCGGCGAGGCGGATCAACCGTCGTCCCGTCACCTCGATGCCGTGCGGGAACCAGCTGCGGTCGCCGAGCGTTGAACGGGACGAGCGCCGGGAATCGCACCGAAGGGTCGGTCGCCCGGTAGCGTCGGAAATTACAGACATCGAACAAGAGCCGCCCGCCCATCGGAGGTCATCGTGCCGAGCAGCAATCCCGCCTTCCGCAACATCGGGCAGGTGGTCAACGCGCAGCAGGGCCCAGCGCCCAGCGCCGACTACCTGCAGCAGATGTACAACCAGCCTGCCTACCAGGCACCGCCGATGGAGCGCGGTCTGACGTTGGACGACGTGGTCGCCAAGACCGCAACGGTGCTCGGCACCGCCATCGTCGCCGGTGGCCTCACCGCATACTTCCAGGCCTACTTCCTGGCACTTCCGGCGCTCGTCGTCGGCCTGGTGCTGGCTCTGGTCGTCATCTTCAAGCGGTCGACGAACCCTGCCCTGATCATGGGCTACGCCGTCGCCGAGGGTGTGCTGCTCGGCGCCATCACCGCGGTGTTCGAGAACAGGTTCGACGGCATCGCCACCCAGGCCATCCTGGCCACCGTCGGCGTCTTCGTCGGCATGTTGCTGGTCTACAAGACCGGCGTGATCCGGGTGACGCCCAAGTTCACCAAGGTGCTGCTCGGCGCCATGATCGGCGTCGTGGTGCTGATGCTCGGCAACCTGCTGCTGGGCATGTTCGGCGTGCAGACCCACCTGCGGGACGGCAGCGGATTGGCCATCATCTTCTCGATCGTGTGCATCGCGATCGCCGCCTTCAGTTTCATGCTGGACTTCGAGGCGATCGACCACGCCATCAAGGCCGGTGCGCCGGCGAAGACTTCCTGGTACTTCGCCTTCGGTCTGATGGTCACGCTGGTCTGGCTGTACCTGGAGATTCTCCGGCTGATCGGCTACGTGCGCGACTGAGCGGTCGGTGACTGGCGTCCACCTGACCGGCAGCAGCGGGTCGGTAGAGGCGGCGCACTCGGCCCTTCGTACCCCGGCACCCTCCGTGTCAGCCGCAGCCAGAGTACGACCAACTCCGACCGATATGCGGTCGTCCTGCTGGTGCCGATAGCCTGACCGGAGAATCCGGCAGCCGATCGGCGGCCGGGGACGGGGGCATTCAGAGGAGAATCCTGTGCGCTACGCGAACTCGGTGGTCGACCTGGTCGGGGGCACACCCCTGGTGAAGCTGAACTCCCTCAGCCGCGGGTTTGAGCCGCTGATCTTGGCCAAGGTGGAGTACGTGAACCCCGGCGGCAGCGTCAAGGACCGGATCGCCCTGAAGATGATCACTGCGGCCGAGGACTCGGGAGAGCTGAAGCCCGGCGGCGTGATCGTCGAGCCCACCAGCGGCAACACCGGCGTCGGACTTGCGCTGGTGGCCCAGCAGCGCGGTTACTCGTGCATCTTCGTCTGCCCGGACAAAGTCAGCGAGGACAAGCGCAACGTGCTGCGTGCCTACGGAGCCCAGGTGGTCGTCTGCCCGACCGCCGTCGCGCCCGAAGACCCTGATTCCTATTACAGCGTCTCCGACCGGCTGGTTCGGGAAACCCCTGGAGCGTGGAAGCCCGACCAGTACTCCAACCCGCAGAACCCGGCTTCCCACTACGAGACCACCGGCCCGGAGATCTGGGAGGACACCGACGGCAAGGTCACCCATTTCGTCACAGGCGTCGGAACCGGCGGCACCATCACCGGAGCCGGCCGCTACCTGAAGGAGAAATCCGGCGGGAAAGTGCAGGTGATCGGCGCCGACCCGGAGGGCAGCGTGTACTCCGGTGGTACCGGCCGGCCCTACCTGGTCGAGGGCGTGGGCGAGGATTTCTGGCCGAGCGCCTACGACAGGTCGGTGACCGACGAGATCGTCGCGGTCTCCGATGCGGTGTCGTTCGACATCACCCGGCGGCTGGCCCGCGAAGAGGGTCTGCTGGTCGGCGGATCGTGTGGGATGGCGGTGGCCGCCGCCCTGAAGGTGGCTGCCCGGCTGAGTTCCGACGATGTGCTGGTGGTGCTGCTGCCGGACTCCGGCCGCGGCTACCTGTCGAAGATCTTCTCCGACAGCTGGATGGCGTCCTACGGATTCCTGGCCAGGGACGACAAGTCGACCGTCGGCGACGTGCTGCGATCCAAGAGCGGACGACTGCCTGCTCTGGTGCACACCCATCCTGGGGAGACGGTGCGGGACGCCGTCGAGATCCTCCGTGAGTACAGCGTCTCGCAGATGCCGGTGGTGAACGCCGAGCCGCCGGTGATGGCCGGTGAGGTGTCCGGTTCGGTGTCCGAAAGGGCTTTACTGGACGCGCTTTTCACCGGCAGGGCATCGCTCGCCGACCGGGTGTCGGCGCACATGGACCCGCCCTTCCCGCTGGTCGGCGCCGGTGAGCCGGTGGAGACCGCCAGGGCGTCCCTGGAATCCTCCGACGCCGTGCTGGTGGTCGAGGACGGCAAGCCGGCCGGGGTGTTGACCAGGGCCGATCTGCTCGTGTTCGTGGCCCGATGACGGACGTGGCCCGATGACGGACGTGGCCCGATGACGGACGTGGCGCGATGACGGACGTGGCGCGATGACGGACTCCGAGCCAGCCGGGAATCGACGATGACAGACGAGTCCCGTTCGGGACAGGGGGATCTCCTCCGTGACGGGTTCGCCACCAGGGCCATCCATGCCGGGCAGGAACCGGAGCCGCGCACCGGGGCCGTTGTGGTGCCGATCTTCCAGACCTCGACGTATGCGCAGGATCAGGTCGGCGTGCTGCGCGACGGCTACGACTACTCACGGGCCGGGAACCCGACCCGGTCCGCGCTGGAGACCGCGCTCGCCTCTCTGGAGGACGGCCGGAGCGGGCACGCGTTCGCCTCGGGAATGGCAGCGAGCGACACCGCGATACGGGCGATGTGCAAGCCCGGCGATCATCTCGTCATTCCCGACGACGCCTACGGCGGCACCTTCCGCCTGATCGACAAGATCGGTGTGCCATGGGGTTTGACCTACTCCTCGGTGGCGCTGTCCGACCTGGCCGCGGTGCGGGCCGCGATCAACCCGGCCACCAAGCTGATCTGGTGTGAGACGCCGACCAATCCACTACTGGGCATCGCCGATATCGCCGCGCTCGCCGACATCGCCCACGCTGCCGGCGCGAAGTTGCTGGTGGACAACACCTTTGCCAGCCCATACCTGCAGCTGCCACTCAACCTCGGTGCCGACGTGGTGCTGCACTCGACCACCAAGTACATCGGCGGCCATTCCGACTTGATCGGCGGGGCGCTGATCACCACCGACGTGGAGCTGGGCGAGGCATTCGGATTCCACGCCAAGTCGATGGGCGGCATAGCCGGACCCTTCGATGCCTGGTTGACCCTGCGCGGCGTCAAAACCCTTGCGGCCCGGATGGATCGGCACTGTGAAAATGCCGAAGCAGTAGTGGACATGCTGCTGGCGCAGACGAAGGTCGGCAAGGTCTACTACCCCGGTCTGCCGGAGCATCCGGGCCACCGCATCGCCGCCGGGCAGATGCGCCGCTTCGGCGGCATGGTGTCGTTCACCGTTGTCGGTGGTCAGCAGGAGGCGGTCAAGATCTGTGCCCGCACCCGGTTGTTCGCCCTCGCGGAATCACTGGGGGGCGTGGAGTCGCTGATCGAGCATCCCGGGCTGATGACGCACTCCAGCGTTGCCGGCTCCAGTCTGGAAGTGCCGGCCGACCTGATCCGGCTATCCGTCGGCATCGAGGACATCGACGACCTGCTGGCGGACCTGTCCGACGCACTTGCCTGAGGTCGCCACCGATCGCTGACGTCGCCACGATCGTTGCGGTCGCCACGATCGTGAGGTCGGCACCGGTCACCGGGCGCGGAAACTCGCGGGTTTCGCCGAACCCGCACGCGACGGTGCGCCGCTCGTCACAATCGGAACCCATGCGAGCAGACGACGACCGGGACAGCACCCCGAGCGGGCAGGATGCGAGCGCCCTGGATGACGCGCAAGTGCTCCCATCCGAACTGGTGCGCACGGCCGTTGCCCGGCTCACCAGCGGGGCGGTCGTCGCGGCGAGCGGAACGGGCGACACCGGCGTCGATCCGCTCTTGCTCGGGCAGGACCCCGAGGGCACCGTCCGGATGGAGGACGCCGACTTCGATCCCGCGGATACCCTCGATTCCGAGGAGGAGGTCCGGGAGCTCGACCCGTCCCGATGCGCCCTGACGATCTCGGTCGAGAGCAGCGGCATCGACGTGTCGCTGATCGCCGGACACGGTGAAGTGGTTTCCGCGCAACGGATCCCGGCGTCCGCGCTGGCCGATGCCGGTGCCGATTCGATCTTCGACACCCTGATTGGATCGATCGACAGTGTGCTGCATGCGGTCGGCATCGAGCCGGAACAGGCAACCGTACTGCCCGGCATCGGCGTGGTGGCCGCTGGCCGAATAGATCCCGTCGGCGGAACTGTGAGCCCGCCCGGGCTGCCTGCGTGGCAGGCATTCCCTTTGCGGGACAGGCTGTCCTCCCACTACAGACTGGCCGTCAAGCTTCTCTCGTCGGCCGCGGCGGTGTGTGCCGGCGAACATTGGAGGGGTGCCGCCCGTGGCCGGCGGAGCGCGCTCGGGCTGGTGCTCGGTAACGGCATCGACGGTGCGCTGGTGATCGACGGTAGATTCGTCGCCGGCACCACGGGCAACGCCGGTCATATCGGCCACGTCTGCGTCGATCCGTACGGACCGACATGTGCCTGCGGAGGGCGCGGCTGCCTGGAGGCAGTGGCCGGGGGAGCGGCGATCGCGGACTGGGCCCGAACGCACGGCGGTACCGAACCGTCAGCGGACGCGGGCGGGGTGGCCGAGGCTGCCCGGCGCGGAGACTCGCTGGCGCTGGCGACCTTCCGGCGCGCCGGGGAAGCAATCGGACAGGCCCTTGCCGGAGTCGTGACGCTGCTGGACCTCGACGTCGTGGTGGTCGGTGGCCCGCTGATCGGAGCCGGCCCTGTGCTGTTCGATCCGATCGCCGACGGATATCACCGCTTCGCGGCACTGGGCTATGCGGCACCGGCTCGGGTGGTGCCGGCCTTGTTGGGCCGCGACAGCGGGCAGATCGGCGCCGCCGCCGCCGTACTGGAGCCCGGCGTCTACCCGGTCGGCTGACCCACGTCCCGCAGCCACACGGCGCTCGGCTCGCCGGCCGCACGCAGTGCTCTCACTGCCACCAATTCGGCCGCCGGGCAGTCGTCGCCCGCGTCGAGATCGTCCCGTTCCGGGCCGGTTTCTGGATCCGGCAGAAGAATTCGCACATCTGGCTGGATCGTGCGTCGCTCCGGGGCCACCGACCCGTTCAAGAACCGGTCCCAGCATTGCGAATTAGGATCGTCGGCCATGAGCCATGTCAGCCTCGGTGAGATCAGAGCCGCCCACCAGCTGATCCGGCCGATCGTCCGGTACACCCCGATGGAGTCGTCCCGTCCGCTGCAGGAGCGGGTCGGCGGCGATGTCTTCCTCAAGTGCGAGAATCTGCAGCGCACCGGGTCGTTCAAGATCCGCGGCGCCTACACCCGGATCGCCAGGTTGTCCGACGCCGAGAAGGCGGCCGGTGTGGTGGCGGCCAGCGCGGGCAATCACGCTCAGGGGGTCGCGCTGGCCGCTTCCTTGCTCGGTATCTCGTCGACGGTGTTCATGCCGAACGGTGCATCGATTGCCAAACTGCAGGCCACCAAGGCTTACGGAGCCGACGTCCACATGTTCGGCGCCACCCTCGACCAGTCGTTGGACGAGGCGCGCCGGTTCGTCGCCGAGACGGGCGGTGTGCTGGTGCATCCGTTCGATCATCCGGACGTGCTGGCCGGCCAGGGCACCGTCGGGCTGGAGATCCTCGAGCAGACCCCGCAGGTGAAGACCATCGTCGTCGCTCTGGGCGGCGGCGGGCTGATCTCCGGAATCGCTGCTGCGGTCAAGCCGCAACGGCCGGATGTGAGAATCGTCGGTGTGCAGGCCGAACAGGCTGCTGCCTGGCCCGGATCGCTCGTGGCCGGCCATCCGGTTCGGCTGGAGCAGATGTCGACGCTTGCTGACGGGATCGCGGTCGGTGAGCCAACGGCGATCACCTACTCCCACGTCTCGACGCTGGTGGACGATGTCGTCACGGTCAGCGAGGACCAGCTGTCCCGGGCCATGCTGCTCTGCCTGGAACGAGCCAAACTGGTGGTGGAACCGGCCGGCGTGGCAGGGGTGGCGGCAATCATGGCCGTGCCGGAGCGATTCGAGCCGCCGGTGGTCGCCGTGCTGTCCGGCGGCAACATCGATCCGCTGCTGATGGTGCACATCGCCGAGCACGGCCTGGTGGCCGCCGGACGGTTCCTGTCCGTGCGGGTCGAGATCAGCGACCGACCAGGATCGTTGGCGCAGTTGCTCGCCGAGATCGGCATCCTCGGTGCCAGCGTCATCGATCTCGAGCAATCGCGGCTGGGCAGCGGCCTGGACTTCGGCAATGTCGAGGCCTCGATCCGGCTGGAATGCCGGGGGCCGGAGCACCGCCACGAGGTGCTGGCTGGCCTCGCCGGGTCCGGCTACCGCGTCCTGGATCAGCACTGAGCCCCTGCGCCGGCCAAGTGCGCTCGGCGCCGGCCCAGGGCGCTCGGCGCTGGCGAATTGTTCTCGCCGCTGGCGAGATTTCGCCAGCGCGGCGTACAGATTGCCAGCGGGACGGCCGGGCCGGCCAGGAAGCGGCTCAGCGCCGGCTGCGCCGGCCAAGTGCGCTCGGTACCGGCTGCGCCGCTCGACACGGGCCCGCGGCTGCGCCGCTCGACGCAGCTTGGCTGCAGTTTGGGCGCTCCCCACGTCTGATCCGCCCACCAGGCAAATCGCCGTCACACACACCGGCCGCGCGACCCGAGTGGGCGGCGCGGCCGGTGGCTGATCTGGGCGTCAGGCGGAGTACGGCTTGCACTCCACAATGGTCACCTTCTGGGACTTGCCGTTCGGCAGCTCGTACTCGCGGGACTCGCCGGGACTGGCACCGAGAATCGACGCGCCCAGCGGTGACTGAGGAGAGTAGACCTGCATCGCTCCGTGCATCCCCTCCTCGCGGGACCCGAGCAGGAAGGTCTCGGAGTCCTCGTCGTCACCGTCGTAGTTGATGGTGACGACCATGCCGGGACCGACGGTGCCGTCGCTGGATGGCCGGACACCGACCTGCGCCTCGTTCAGCAGTTCCTGCAGGGCTCGGATGCGGGACTCCTGCTTAGCCTGTTCGTCGCGGGCGGCGTGGTAACCGCCGTTCTCCTTGAGATCGCCCTCTTCGCGACGGGCATTGATCTCGGCAGCGATCACCGGGCGGTTGACGATGAGTTTGTCCAATTCACCTTTCAACCGGTCGAAGGCCTCCTGGGTCAGCCAGGTGCTGGCGGCGGCGGTCTCGCTCATGGTGACTCCTCACTGGTGGCCACAAGGTGCGCGGCCTGTGCTGATCGTCCACACCGGGTCGGTGTGGATGGGTGAAGGGTGGTCTGCGCCGATGCGAGCGGGTCTTGTACACGCACGGCCGGCAACCGGCGGTCGTACTGATCACTACTCGTCCGTAGGGCGAAACCCCCCACATATGCGGAGGCGACCCCCAAGTCGGTGGCTCACCCGGGGGCCGCATCTGATGCCAGAGGTTACCACGGTGACCGGTCGGCGCAGCCGAAGTTTGTGCATGCGCGAGGACATCCGTCCAGGTGGGGGCCTGTCCAGCAGCGATGAGTCGTCCGGCCCGGCGAACCGCGATCCGCGACCCGCCGCCTGGGAGTCCCGGACCCGGTGGTCGGCAATGCGCCCGGCTAGCGCGACAATGGACAGCACGCGAGCGCGTGCCAGCGCGCCGAAGGCCGGCACACGCCAGTCGCCGCCGGAAGGGAATGTTCGTGACCGAGACCATCCTCGATGCCGCTGCCAAACGGACCGAGCGGGCCATCGCAGCTCCGTTGCGGCTGATGGCGGTGCACGCCCACCCCGACGACGAGTCGAGCAAGGGGGCGGCAGCCTTGGCGAAGTATGCCGACGAGGGGGTAGGCGTCGTGGTGGTGTCCTGCACCGGCGGTGAGCGTGGTGACATCCTCAACCCGAAGTTCGCTGACGCAGTCATCGACATGCCGGCGCTGCGGCAGCGGGAGATGGCCAGGGCTGCCGAGATCTTGGGAATCGCCCACCTCTGGCTCGGCTTCGAGGATTCCGGCTACCACGAAGGCGAGCCGGACAGCTGGGCGCTGCCGGACGGGTGTTTCGGCGCGCTCGACATCGAGACGGAGGTCGAGGCGCTGGTGCGGGTGGTCCGCCAGTTCCGACCGCACGTCATGACGACCTATGACGAGAACGGTGGCTATCCGCATCCCGACCACATCCGCTGCCACGTCATCTCCATGGTGGCGTTCGATGCGGCCGGGGATCCGGCGAAGTATCCGGATGCCGGTCGGCCCTGGGAACCGCTGAAGCTGTACTACAACGGCGGATTCTCGCCGACCAGGCTACGGACCATCAACGAGGCGGTCCGCGACGCGACCGGCGATGGCCCTTTCGACGAGTGGATGAAGCGGTTCGCCGACAATCCGCGTCCGGACCGCGCCGACCGGATCACCACCCGGGTGCCGGTCGCGGAGTACTTCGAGCATCGCGACCTGGCGTTGCGGGCGCACGAGACCCAGATCGACCCGGATTCGCACTGGTTCGCGGTCCCGCGGGAGATCGAGGCGCGGGTGTGGGGAACCGACGACTTCGAACTGGCCCGCAGCCGGGTCGTCTCCGAGATTCCGGAGTCCGATCTGTTTGCCGGTGTTCGGGAGCGGGTGCGGTTGTGACGCTGCTGCGGCAGCGCTGGGCGACGGTACTCAGTGCGCCGCCCGCACCGCCTCCCGGGAAGGGGCCGGAGTGGGGGAAGGCAGCACCGATCGGATTGCTGATCATCCTGCTGCTGTGTGCGGCGTTCTGGATGTTGATGCGTTCGATGAACAAGCACATCCGCAAGGTGCGGGCGCTCGCCGACGCCGAAGCCGCGCAAGCTGACGCCGAAGCCGCGCAGGCTGACGTCGGAATTGCGCAAGCGGATGCCGAAACCGGGCAGGCTGACGCGTTACGGACGGACTCGTCGGCGGTGACGGACCACCGCGGCACCCATCTCGACGATCCGGGCCGGCCCGATTCGCACCGGGCCGATTCGCACCGGGCCGATTCGGACTGGGCCGATCCGCACCGGGCCGATCCGCAGCGGGCCGATCCGCCGGGACGGCGCACGCAGCGCACAGAAACCTAGCTGGGGGAGTTCGACGGCCACCCGCGTTGCCGGGAGGTCGGTGCCGCGGACAGTTCGGGGCGCAGCTGTTGCGCCCGCTGGCGATCTGTACTCCGCGCTGGCGAAAATTCGCCAGCGGCGCGCCTGGTTCGCCAGCGTCGGGCCAAATTCGCCAGCGTCGTGCCTGGTTCGCCAGCGGCGTGGGTTCCCGCCGCGAGCACGTGGCCCTGTTCCCCATCCCAGCCCCGGCACCGGCACGCCCCCTGCCGCGAGCGCTTGGCCCTGTTCCCCATCTCAGCCCGGGCGCCGAACGCGTCTGCTCGCTTCACCCGACGCCGCCATCGTGTAGCATTGTAATGCTGTAATCTAACCGCACTACGTGTCACACAGAGGAGGACTCCATGAGGAGCCAACACCGTGGCCTGGACCGTCGAGGCACGTCCGATCTCCCGGATGCCGGCGACGCATCGGGCTGGTTCGCCGGACGGCTGCCGGAGGACTGGTTCGCCGGAGCGCCGGAGGTCGTCGTCGATCGCGACGAGATCCTGGTCGTCGGAACGCTGCCCGAGCTGACCGAAGAATTCACCGACACCACGGATCGGTCAGCGGCGGAGGCCGGCCGGATCTCGCGGTTCCGGGAGCAGACCCGGAACGAGCGCATTGAGATTGCCAGGCAGGCCGAGCACCGGTACGGCCGCCAGATCTCCTGGGGTGCACGGATCGGTGACACCCAGGAACTGTTCACCACGCTTTCCGCGCCGGTGATGACCCGACTGCGGCAGCCTGAACGTCAGGTGCTGGACACGCTGGTCGCGGCGGGTGTCGCCCGGTCCCGTTCCGATGCGCTGGTCTGGGCGGTCAGGCTGGTCGGCGAGAACGCCGACGCCTGGCTCGAAAAGCTGCGTTCGGCGATGCAGGAAGTCGATCGGCTACGCGCCCAGGGGCCGGACCTGGAGCAGTAAGACCGTCAGATGACCCGTGGGTAGGGTGGGGCGGTGAGGCTGCCGGCCGTCGTGTACCGCCTGTACGAGCGCAAGCTCACCCGGGAGCTGGTCGGGGCACAGATTCCCCATCATGTCGGCGTGATGTTGGACGGCAATCGGCGCTGGGCCAGGAAGGCCGGCTTCGAGAACGTCTCGCACGGCCACCGGGTCGGTGCCCAGCACATCGCGGATCTGCTGGCCTGGTGCACGGCGGCCGGTATCGGGACCGTCACTTTGTGGTTGCTGTCCACAGACAACCTGCGTCGCGCCGACGACGAGGTGCAAGCGCTGCTGGGCATCATCCCGGACGTCGCCGACGAGTTGGCGGCGCCCGGGAAGCCCTGGCGACTGAGGGTGGTCGGTTCGAAGGAGGTCCTGCCCGCCGCGGTGTCCACCCGGCTGGCTGCGGCCGAGATGCGCACCGCCGATCGCGCCGGGCTGCAGGTCAATATCGCCGTCGGCTACGGCGGCCGGCAGGAGATCGTGGATGCGGTGCGCTCGCTACTGGCCGGCGCCGCCGACCGGGGTGACGGCGCCGCCGAAATGATCGATGCCGTCACCACCGAGGCGATCAGCGAGCACCTCTACACGTCGGGTCAACCGGATCCGGACCTGGTGATCAGGACATCCGGTGAACAGCGGCTGTCCGGGTTCCTGCTGTGGCAGAGCGCGCACTCCGAATACTGGTTCTGCGAGGCCTACTGGCCGGACTTCCGCCGGGTCGACTTCCTGCGGGCGATCAGGGACTACGCGGCGCGGCATCGCCGGTTCGGCGAGTAGCGGCGACTTCCTCGAGTTACGGCGAACACGGCGAGTAATGGGAGTAACGGCGGCTATCCGGCGAATCACGGAGTGCGTGCCTCGTGGCCGGTGCAGCTGCGAGGGCAGGATCCCAGGGTGGGCCTCGCTAGACTCCTGCAGGCCTGGCCCTCGATCCTCCGGCCGCGACCTGAGGGAGCTTGCCCACCACATGTCCGAGAACCTTTCCGCGGATCGGCCACGTTCGGGTTCCGTCCTCGGCAGGGTGCTGCGCTATGGGTTCCTGGTCCTCGTCGCCGGGCTTGCCGTCTATTGGGTCTACACCCGCCGCGACGAGGTCGGCAGTGCTCTGCGCCGGGTGAACGCCTGGTCGGTGCTCGGTGCGCTGGTGCTGGCTTCGGTCGGGGCATGGACGGGGGCGGCTGCTTGGCGAGAGCTGTTGGCAGGCTTGGGATCGCGCCTGGGACTTCGGGATGCGCAACGTGTGTTCCTGATGGGTCAACTTGGCAAGTACATCCCGGGTGGAGTCTGGACGGTGCTGGCCCAGGCGAGCTTGGCCCACGAACTCAAGGTGCCAAGGACGCGGAGCGGGACGGCGTCCTTGATGGCGATTCTGCTCGCCATCGTCACCGCCTTCGGGCTGGGCGCAGTCCTGTTGCTGATCTCCGGCCGGGATGTGCTCGGCAAGTATGGTTGGGCGCTGCTGCTGGTGGTGCCAGTCCTGGCCCTCCTGCAGCCGGACGTGATGGTGATGGTCGGCAGGCTGGCCAGCAGGGTGACCGGCCGGAATGTCCAGTTGGAACGCATCCCTGAGCGCACGTTGCTGTCCGCCGCGGCCTGGCTGTCGGCCGGTCAGGTGGTGAACGGTGTGCAGATTCTGCTGATCGCCGGTCCGGTCGCCGGCAGCTACCCACCGGTGCTGCTGATGATCGGGCTGTTCGCGTTCGCGTCCGCTGCCGGCCTGCTGGTGCCCATTGCGCCCGCCGGTGTCGGTATCCGCGAGGTGATCCTGGTGTTCGGCCTGGTGGGTTTCATGGACAAGGGTTCGGCTCTTCTGGTGGTGCTGATGTCCCGGTTGGTGGTGACCATCGCCGACTTCGGCCTCGCCGCGATGGGCGCGGCGATCGGGCGCCGGCGCGGCCCGGTGGCCGGATCCTCTGCGCAGCAGCCGCCGTAGCCGTTGTCCGGTTTCGGATGACGGCGCTGACCGGATGGCTGGCTGGGTCCTCGCCGCGACGGCCACCGTCACCCGAGCTGAACCGGCGCGTCCGGTGGCTGACGACGCGCGCCCCGGCTGTCGATCCCTCGCCGGCGAGCGCCGTAACCTGTGCGTCTGCGGATCCGGCGAGGATGCGGCCGTACCCGCTCCGGTTGCCCCGCATCAGCGGCGGAGAACCGCGGCGAGGGAAAGTAGCGACGGACAGTACGGAAAGAGAGCATGCACATCGTTGCCTTCGGCACCTACCAGTCGGACACCCATCCACGAATCGGCGTGCTGATCGAGGGATTGCGAACCTTCGGGCATGAGGTGACTGAGCTCAACGCGCCGCTCGGCTTGTCCACCGCACAGCGGGTGTCGATGCTCAAGGGGCCCTGGCGGGTGCCGGTTCTGGCGGCGAAGCTGGTGCGGCGCTGGTGGACGCTTGGCCGCCGGGCGGGCGCGCTGCGACGCGGTCGGAGGGTGGACGCCGTGCTGGTCGGCTACCTCGGCCATTTCGACGTGCACCTGGCCCGCCGGGTCTTCAAGGGATCCACCGTCGTCCTGGATCATCTGATCTTCGCTGCCGGCACTGCGGTGGATCGGGGAGTCAGAACGGGCGTCACCACCAGGGTTCTGGGTCAGCTCGACGCCCGGGCGCTGTCGGCGGCCGAGGTCATCGTGGTAGACACCGATGAGCATCGAGCTCGGGTCCCGGAACGGTTCGCGGCCCGGGCCGTGGTCTGCCTGGTCGGCGCGGACGACGGCTGGTTCAGGGCGGCCGAGCGGGCAACGCCGGACCCTGCACCGGGCGAGCCGGTACGGGTGGTCTTCTTCGGCCTGTACACACCGTTGCAGGGCGCCGAGACCATCGGCGGCGCCCTGCGGGCGCTGGCCGCCGGCGGCACGACCGGTGCGGAGCTGGCAGTCACCATGATCGGCACCGGCCAGGATCTGGATGCCACCAGGCGGGCCGCCGGCCCGGGGTCGGACCCCCTGGTGACCTGGCTGGACTGGGTGGACTCGGCAGAGCTGCCGGCCGTCGTCGCCGGCCATCACGTCGCGCTGGGCATCTTCGGGACGACGACCAAGGCGGCGGAAGTGGTGCCCAACAAGGTGTACCAGTCCGCCGCCGCCGGGTGCGCGGTGATCACTTCGGACACACTGCCGCAACGACGGGTCCTGGCCGGTGCTGCCACTCTGGTGCGGGCAGGGGACGCTGATGCCCTGGCCGACGCTCTCCGCGAGTTGATCGACAACCGGGAACTGCTGGCCGCCCGCCGTCGAGCGTGCGCAGATCTCGCGCAGGCCGAGTTCTCCGCCGTCGGCGTGGTGCGTCCGCTGGCCGATAGGCTCTCGCCGTGACCCGAGCCAAGGCGCCCGTTGCCGCACCACTGTCCCCCCGCGCCGCGCTCCGCTGGCCGCTGATCAAGCGCGCAATGAAGGAGTGCAAACCGGCCAGCACCCTGGAGATCGGCTGCGGCCAGGGATCGATGGGCGCCAGGTTGGTCGGACTGACCGGCACCTTCACTGCCGTCGAACCCGACGAAGGTTCGTGTGCGGTGGCCAGGGGGCGCATCCAGTCGAGGGGCGGAACCGTCCTCAACGGACGAAGCGATGACCTTGCCGCCGGCCGAGCCTTCGACATGGTGTGTGCGTTCGAGGTCCTGGAACATCTCGAGGACGATGAGGGCGCGCTGCAGGCGTGGCAGTCGTTGATCAAGCCGGGCGGCCATGTGCTGGTCTCGGTGCCCGCCTGGCAACACATGTTCGGTCCGTGGGACAGGGCGGTCGGACACTACCGGCGCTACTCGCCGGAGCAACTGTCCGAACTCTTCCACCGAACCGGGTACCAGCCGGTGCGGGTCGGGCTGTACGGCTGGCCGCTGGCATTCGCCCTGGAGGCGGTCCGCAACCGGGTGGCCACCGGTGAGCCGCGAGCCGAGGACTCGGCAGCCGAGCAGACGGCTCGGTCCGGACGCTGGCTGCAGCCCAGCAAGAAGGCGAGCGAGATCGCCGTCGACATCGGCATCCTGCCCTTCCAGGGCCTGCAGCGGCTGGTTCCCGGCAAGGGCAACGGGATCGTCGCGCTGGCCCGCCGCATCTGACCGGTCCGCAGATCCGAGCAACCGCTCCCATGATCTTCACAGCCGGTCGTCAATTCCTTGCCCGATTCGTGTGATCCTGTCGTAGTGGGGCTGCCTGCCGCTCGACGGGAGCCTGAACGAGGGAGGACGGCCATGGCGACCGGTGGACGCCTGCTGGTGGTGGACGACGAACCGTCCCTGCAGGACATCGTGGCGACCTCGATGAGGTTCCTGGGTTACGAGGTGACGGTGGCGGCCACCGGCAGGGAGGCGGTCCGAGCAGCGGTGGACGGTCAGCCCGACCTGATCATCCTGGATGTCATGTTGCCCGATTTCGACGGCCTGGAGGTGATGCGCAGGGTGCGGGCGGCCGGCGTGGACTCCGGCGTCGTCTTCCTGTCCGCCCGCGACACTCCGGCCGACAAGATCGCAGGCCTGACGGCAGGCGGGGACGACTACGTGACTAAGCCGTTCGGGCTGGAAGAACTGGCGGCCAGGGTGTCCGCGGTGCTGCGCAGGGTGCGTCCGGAGACCGCCTCGGCGGCCGGTCTGACCGTCGCCGACCTGTCGCTGGACCCCGACACCTACCAGGTGAGCCGGGCCGGCCACGACATCGACCTGGCGCCGACCGAGTACAAGATGTTGCGGCACCTGATGGTGAACGCCGGCGTCGTGCTGTCCCGCCGTCAGCTGCTGGACGCGGTGTGGGGTGTCGATTTCTTCGGCGACGACTCCGTGGTCGCCACGTATATCTCATACCTTCGGCGCAAGGTGGACATCGAGGGCCTGGAGCCGCTGATCCACACCCACCGCGGGTTCGGGTATGTGCTGAGGGCGCCCCGCAGGTCGAGTTCGTCCTCGCACGCCGCAGGCAGATGAGCCGCGCCGGACGTGTGCCGGCTGCTGGTCGGGTGCCCGTTGCCGGTCATGTCCAGCAGCGCCGCTGGAGCCTGCGGGCCCGGCTGACGATGCTGGTGCTGGCTGTTGCCGCACTGGCCCTGGCGGCGGTGGACGTGCTGTTGCCGATCAATCTGAGGTCCTCGCTGATCAACAATCGGGACACCACCCTCAGGGAGGTGATCACCTCCCTGGGCACCTTCGACCTGGACAGTCTCCCGCACTCCACCGCCAACTCGCCCAACGCCAGCCTCATCGGGTTCACCCTGGTGCGGCCGGACTCCTCCAGCGGCGTGATCTCGCCGCTGAGCACCGACCCGGACGCCAACCCCGCCGTCGGGGGGGCAGCGTCGGCATCCGACCCGATCACCGTCGGGGACAACCGGACGGGGGACAACGACCGCTACCGGGCACTGGGCGTTCCGATCAAGGACCATCAGACGGGTCAGCCGGTCGGCACCCTGTTCGTGTGGTCGCCGCTCAAGGACATCCAGGCCACCGTCGGCCGGCTCATCGTCACCGAGCTGCTGATCACCGCCGGTCTGCTGGTGCTGCTCGGTGCCACCTCCAGCATCATCATCCGCCGGGAACTCAAACCCCTGGAGTCGATGGCCACCGCCGCAGACGACATCGCCAGGGGCGATCTGAACCGGCGGGTCTATCCGGGGGACCCCGGCACCGAGGTCGGTCGGCTCGGATTCGCCTTCAACGGCATGCTCGACGGCATCTCGGTGCTCATCGCCGAGCGGGAACGGAACGAGATGCGGATGCGGCAGTTCCTCGCGGACGCATCGCACGAGCTGCGAACGCCGGTGGCCGCAGTTCGCGGCTATACCGATCTGTACATCGCCGGAGCTCTGCCGGACCAGGCCGCCGTCGATCGGGCGATGGAAAGGATGGGCTTCGAGGCCGGGCGGATGGGGGCGCTGGTCGGCGATCTGCTGACGCTGGTCCAGGCCGACGCGGAGAAGGGCGAACAGCACGAGCAGGTGGACCTTGCCGGGGTGCTCACCGGGGTCGTCGACGATGCCGCGGTGATCGACCCGACCAGGACCTGGCGGCTGGTGGGCGCCGAGGCCCGGGGCCTGGCCATGGTGTTCGGCGATCGGCAACGGCTGCACCAGCTGTTCGCGAACCTGCTGGCGAATATCCGCACCCACACCGACGCCGGTGTGACCGGGACGGTCAGCCTGCTGGTGACCGACGCCGAGGTCACCGTCACCGTCGCGGACAACGGTCCGGGTGTCAGCGACGCGGACCTGCCGCGACTGTTCGACCGGTTCTTCCGCGTCGATGCCTCGCGAAGCCGGGAGAAGGGCGGCACCGGCCTCGGGTTGTCCATCGTCGCGGCGATCGTCCGCAGCCACCGCGGGCACATCATGGCCTCGCACACTCCTGGCGGCGGCCTCACCGCGACCATCGTGCTGCCGCGCTGGCTCCCCCCTGCCCCGACCGCTGTTCCCGCCTCCGGAACGCCGGCCAGTGTCGGCTCGTGCGCTGCCCGCGGATCGGCGCTCGGTCCGGAGCCGACAGTCGTCCAACCGACCGGCACGTCCGGCACTTCCGGCAAGACCGGGAAAGCCGGCAAGACCAGCAAGGCCGGCAAGACCGGCCGCAGCAGGTTGCCGACGGCCGGGCTCGTCGATCTCAGGAAGTCTCGTTCTGCCCCGTGAAGTTCACCCGGGCGGATGCGTGTCGTCGCAGGGTGGTCCCTGAGCCGGCGGTAGCGTCCGGCATGCGGGTCGTGGGGAAGCGGACCGCACGGGAGGCCTGAACGATGGTCGAGCGCACAGCTCTACTGGAATGGGGGCCGGTTCCGGGCTCTCGCGGGTGCGGATGCCGGTAGTGCCGGAGCCGCAGCCGCCGGGTCCACCGGCCGCCGAGGACGCCTGGACGCGCGGAGTCCCGCGTCCGTCAGGGAGCCGATACGTGACTGCTCGCAGGGTCACCTCCACATCGCCGGAGCGCAACGCGACCGGCGCCGACGCGGTCGAGCCACCGGTTCGTCGCACCTACGTCATCGACACCTCGGTGCTGCTGGCCGACCCGTGGGCGATCGGGAAATTTGCCGAGCACGACGTCGTCCTGCCGCTGGTGGTGATCGGCGAACTGGAGGACAAGCGTCACCATCCGGAACTTGGGTACTTCGCCCGGCAGGCGTTGCGCTTGCTGGACGACCTGCGGATCGAGCACGGCCGGCTAGACCGCCCGGTGCCGGTGGGAACGACCGACGGACCTTCCGGCGGCACCCTGCATGTCGAGCTCAACCACACCGACTCCGCGGTGCTCCCCGCGGGCTTCCGCAACGACTCGGGTGACTCCCGGATCCTGGCCTGCGCCTTGAACCTGCGCGCCGAGGGCGCCGACGTGACCCTGGTGTCCAAGGACATGCCGTTGCGGGTCAAGGCATCCGCGGTCGGTCTACCGGCCGACGAGTACCGGGCGCAGGACATCCCGCCGTCCGGTTGGACCGGCATGGAGATCATCGCTGGCACCGCCGAACAGGTGGATGCGCTGTACGCGGGCGGCCTGGCGGACATCGACCAGGTGCGCGAGCTGCCCTGCAACACCGGGGTGAAGCTGGTGGGGCCCAAGGGTTCCGCGCTCGGGAGGGTGACGCCAGGCAAACAGCTCAGGCTGGTGCGCGGAGAGAAGGAGGCATTCGGCCTTCGCGGCCGTTCGGCGGAGCAACGGATCGCGCTCGACCTGCTGATGGACGACGAGGTGGGCATCGTCTCGCTGGGCGGCCGGGCCGGCACCGGCAAATCGGCGTTGGCGCTGTGTGCGGGCCTCGAGCTGGTGATGGAACGCCAGGCGCATCGCAAGGTGGTGGTCTTCCGCCCACTGTATGCGGTCGGCGGTCAGGAGCTCGGGTACCTGCCGGGCAGTGAGCACGAGAAGATGGGCCCGTGGGCCCAGGCGGTCTTCGACACCTTGTCCGCGGTGGCATCACCGCAGGTGATCGAGGAGGTGATCGCCCGCGGCATGCTCGAGGTACTGCCGCTGACGCACATCCGCGGCCGCTCGCTGCACGACTCGTTCGTGATAGTCGACGAGGCCCAGTCGCTGGAGCGCAACGTGCTGCTCACGGTGCTCTCCCGGCTGGGCACCAACTCGCGGGTGGTGCTCACCCACGACGTCGCGCAGCGGGACAACCTCCGGGTGGGACGGCACGACGGGGTCGCCGCGGTGATCGAGGCGCTGAAAGGTCACCCGCTGTTCGCACATGTCACCCTGACCCGCTCGGAGCGCTCGCCGATCGCCGCGCTGGTGACTGAAATGCTGGAGCTGCCCGATCTGGCGTGACTCCCGCCTGCGCGGTTCGGTGCCGGCGGTGACGGACAATGTCCGGTGACGGCAGGCGGATCCCCTGCCCACGACGGAAGGGACTGTCATGCCGGCGCACCGCAACCGCACACCGCGACATCGGACGGTGCTGGCGGTGCCGGCTTCGATCGCCGGACTGGTGGCCGCCGCGCTGATCATGGGCGCGCCCGCCCAGGTCGCAGCATCTGCCCAGCCGCTGGTGGCCGGGGCGGTACCGGCCGCCGGACCGATCCGGGCGGTGGCGGCGATGGCGCCGACGACGGTCAAGGAGGGCAAGCTCTCGGTGGCGGTCGATCCCGCACAGGACATCGGCACCGGCGGATCCGCCGTGACGGTGACCGGGACAGGCTTCAAACCCGGCAAGAACGACATCTGGATTGCCATCTGCCAGGACGGGGGTGGCGCCCCGAAAGATCTCACCCGGTGCCTGGGCGGTCCGATCCCGGACGGCAACGCCAGCACATCCTGGGGGATCGTCACCCAGAACGCCGGTCAGGCGCCGCCGGGGCCGGTGGTGGTGCCCTGGAGCGACAACGGATTCACGGTGAAACTGCAGGTGGCCGGCGGGGCAGATCAGGCCGCTGATTGCATTGCTGGCAAGTGCTCGGTCGTCGTGCGGGACGCCCAGAAGTCGGGGGGCAACGATATGGCTGTGCCGATCGCCTTCAAGGCGCCCACGTCGGCCTCCGCCAGTTCGGCGTCGAGCTCCTTGACAACAAGTTCGAGTGCCTCGGCCCCATCAAGCGCCTCGGGGTCGACCAGCACATCGACCAGCACATCGACCAGCACGTCGGTCTCCAGCACGGCAAGCTCCAGCACCACGTCCTCGCCACCGTCGACGGCCTCCACCTCCAGCGCCACCACCAGTTCGGCCAGTTCCGCCTCGTCCTCCTCCGCCTCCAGTGCGAGCAGCACGATTCCAGTGCCGACCACTGTTCCGGCGCAGAGCGTGCTGCTCAAGCAGGTGCGGCAGGGCGACGAGCAGGTCGTGGTGTTCACCGGGTTCCAGCCGGGTGAACCGGCTTCGGTGTCCATCGTCGCCAGCCCGCCGGTCGGTCTTCCGCAGGCGACGGCGGACGCCGGGGGGCGGTTCCGGATCAGCTGGAAGGTCCCCGAGGACTTCCCGGTCCGGCGGTACTCGATGCGGTTGGAAGGACTGCAGTCGCAGCGAATCGGCCTGGCCGACTTCAGCGTGGTGGCGCGCCAGGTCACGTCCTCGTCGGTTACCGGGGGCTCGACCACACCGAGCCCGGCATCGTCCACCGCCGGCCCGACGTCGTCGGCTGCCGGTCCGGCCGCGACCGTCACCAGCACTGCTGCTACCTCCGAAGCGTCGTCGGCGGCGACGCCGACGATGTCGCCGGGTACAGCGGCGACCAGCCGGTCATCGACCACGCCGTGGTGGCTGTGGATCCTGCTGGCCTGCATCGTTCTGCTGGCGCTGGTCCTCGGGGCGGTCGATCTCGGCCGCCGGCATCGCAGGACCGCGGAGGCCGACCTGATCGCCAGGGAGAGCGAGCTCTCCGACGTCGCCGCGGTGCAGATCGTCGGCGCGACACCGCCCGAGCCGCCGGTGGCGCAGGCTCCGATTCCGCCGGAGTACGACGAGGACCCGGACCGGCCGATCCTGTTCTCTCATCGGCAGGCCGAGAACTACTCGCCGCCGACCGAGTTGATCGGCGATCCGGATGCGCCGACAACGGCGATCGGGACATCGACCGGGGAACCCCGGCCGGGGGATCCGACCGGGGTGTGGAAGCCGGACTTCACGCCCGATGGGCAGGGCCGGCCGGATCACCCTCCGGTCGGGGACCCGCCCGGCGCAGCGGCCGCCGGGCCAGGCACCCAGCAGTTCGATCCGTTCGCCGATGACCAGACCGACGGGTCCGGCCCGGCCGACGGGTCCGGCCCGTCCGGCCCGTCCGGCCCGGCCGGCCCGTCCGGCAGCTCCGGCGCCCGGGACGATCAGAACCGCGGGCCGTGGGAGCCGCCCGCCGGGTAAACAGTCTCAGAGCTTCGACGCAGGCCGCACTAGTACCAAGGTCCGATTGCCGCTGCGACTTGCCGTCTCCGGCAGTGGTGGCAGGCAAGCACCGCGGCCGCGGCGGTGATGATCAAGCGTTTCATGATGAGCTCCTGTCAGCAGTGGTGTACGTCCTTTCTCCGTCACTGCGCGGTCGGAGCACAATCCAACCTTGGCACTAGTACCAGGGCGTGCCGGCTACGGACGGGTCATCGACAGCACATCCAGGATCGAGTCCAGTTGGTCGGCGGTGAGGGCGCCGGCGGAGACATGGCCGCGCTCGATCACCACCGCCTTGATGGTCTTCCTCTCCTTGAGCGCCTGCTTGGCGATCGAGGCGGCTTCTTCGTAGCCGACGTACTTGTTCAGCGGGGTGACGATCGACGGGCTGGATTCGGCATAGGTCCTGCAGCGTTCGATGTCTGCCTCGATGCCGGCGACGCACCGGTCGGCCAGTAGCCGCGTCACGCTGGCCAGCAGTCTGATCGACTCCAACAGGTTGCGGGCCATCACCGGGAGCATCACGTTCAGTTCGAAGTTGCCCTGGCTGCCGGCGAAGGCCAGGGTGGCGTCGTTACCGATCACCTGGGCGCAGACCATCAGGGTGGCTTCCGGAAGAACGGGGTTCACCTTGCCGGGCATGATCGAGCTGCCAGGCTGCAGATCGGGGAGATGGATCTCGGACAGTCCGGCCCGCGGCCCGGATCCCATCCAGCGGATGTCGTTGCAGATCTTGGTCAGTGCGACCGCGATGGATCGCAATTGGCCGGAGGTCTCGACCAGGCCGTCCCTGGCGCCCTGCGCCTCGAAATGGTTACGGGCCTCGGTGAACGGCAGACCGGTGATCTCCGCCAGCCGGGCGATCACCGCCGCCGCGAAGCCGGGCGGGGTGTTGATGCCGGTGCCGACCGCTGTGCCGCCGAGCGGCAGTTCGGTGAGCCGCGGGAGCGAGGCATTCAGTCGTTCGATGCCGTAACGCACCTGGGCCGCGTAGCCACCGAACTCCTGCCCGAGGGTGACCGGGGTGGCATCCATCAGGTGCGTGCGGCCCGACTTGACCACCGATTCCCATTGCGCGGCCTTGGATTCGAACGCTGCCGCCAGGTGCTCCAGCGCCGGCACCAGGTCCGTGACCACGCCTTCGGCGGCGGCGACGTGGATCGAGGTCGGGAAGACGTCGTTGGAGGACTGCGAGGCGTTGACGTGATCGTTGGGATGCACCTTCCCGCCCGACGCCTCCGACGCCAGGGTGCCGATCACCTCGTTGGCGTTCATGTTGGAGCTGGTTCCCGAGCCGGTCTGGAAGACGTCGATCGGGAAGTCTGCGTCGTGGTCTCCTCCCGCGACAGCATCGGCGGCGGCGGCGATGGCGGCGGCGATGTCGGTCGGAACAACGCCGAGATCCGCATTCACCGTCGCGGCCGCCGACTTGATCAGCGCAAGCGCCCTGATCTGGCCGCGCTCGAGCGAACGGCCGGAGATGGGGAAGTTCTCGACGGCGCGCTGGGTCTGCGCCTGGTACTTGGCGTTCTTCGGTACCCGCACCTCACCCATGGTGTCGCGTTCGATCCGGAAGTCGTCCGCGGTACCGGCGGTGGCGGGAGCAGTGGCCGGGCCGGTACCGGTCGCCACGTCGTTGCGTTCAGCCATGGGAAAACCGTATCCGCCCAACGTCCGGCGACGGAACCGATCGACCCCTGGGGTGCGCACGGTCACTGTCTGCTCGCTTATCCTGCTCGTTCACCGCGTGGGCGACGCGGCGTGGGAAGATGGCGGCGTGTCGGAGGGAGCAGCACCGGAGCGAACGGCGCCGGAGGTGACCCCGCCGGAGGGATCAGCGCCGAACCCGGCAGCGACGAATCCCCCAGCGACGAACCCGGCAGCTCGGAAGAACAAGACGACCCGGGACATGGCGCTGTCCATGGGGGTGATCGTCGTCGTGGTCCTGCTGTTCGTGGGGCTCTACGGCGGGTTCTCGTTCTCGCCCGGACGGCCCACCGACTCCGGCCCGGCACCAACCGCGGATGCGATCAAAGCGTTCGCCGACGCGCCGCGCCGGCTGCCGTTCACCCCGGCGGTCCCGACGAGGGTCCCTGCGGATTGGCATGCCAACAGCGCCGCCATCACCAACCCGGACACCGTTGCTGCCGGCGCTCCGCTGACGGTTCGTGGGGGCTGGCTGGTCACCGGCGGTCGCTTCATCGCTCTGGTGGCCAGCAATTCGGCGCCTGACGAACTGTTGCGCTCCGAGTTCGGTGCGGCGCCCACGGATACCGGGCGGGTGACCGCCGGCGGCGCCGTCTGGACGGTGACCACGGGCGTCAGGGCAGAGACCGCCTGGTATCGCGCCGCACCCGGCGGGGTCACCTACCTGATCACCGGCAGCGCCGATGTCGCGGCATTCCGGACGCTGGCTGCATCCATCGCAGGTTCCTAGTGCGGCGGCCGGCCCGGCCGGGCAAGCTCGCGACCGTGCTCGCTCGCTGCCGCTCGGCCGCGAACTCAGTCGTCGGAACTGTCTTCGGCTTGCGCCAGGGCGGAGTCCACGCGCTGACGAGCGCCGTCGAGGAATGCCATGCACTGCGCGGCCAGCCGCTCGCCGCGTTCCCACAAGGTCAACGACTCATCCAGGCCGAGGCCGCCGGCCTCCAGCCTCGCCACCACCTGCGCCAGCTCGTCGCGGGCGTGTTCATAGCTGGCGGCCTGGTCGCTGCTGCCGACAGTGGCCGTGGCAGCCGGAGATGTCTTGGCGGTCATCGGGTCTCCTGGTGTTCTGGTCCGTCGCTGGTGGCGGTGATCGCCCCGTCGCTCACCCTGATCCTGAGCCCCGTCCCGGCCGGAGCGTCGGCGGTGGACGCCAGCACAGTTCCGCCGCCGGAGGAGCCGGCAATCTGCACGACAGCGTAACCACGGCCAAGGGTGGCGGCCGGTCCGAGCACCGAGAGCTGAGCGTGCCGGTGTGCCAGCTCCCTGTCGATCGCCTCGATGGACGCCAGCATCACCCGCCGGCTGCGTTCCACCGACCGCGACACGTCGGCCGCCCTGGCCCGGATCGGGCCGTAGGGGTCGGCGAGGACGGCTGCCGAGGTGAGCCGTCCGAGTCGTGCCTGCTCGGTGGTCACCCAGCCGACCAGAGCCCGGCGGGCCCGTTGCCGCAGGCCGTCGATCTGGGCGGTCTCGGCGACCACGTCCGGGACGATCTTCTTGCCGGCGTCGGTCGGCGTGGAGCATCGGAGGTCTGCGATGTCGTCGAGGATCGGATGGTCCGGCTCGTGCCCGATCGCCGATACCACCGGCGTTCGGCAGCGCGCCACCGCTCGGCACAGGCCCTCGTCGGAGAACGGCAGCAGGTCCTCTACGCTGCCACCGCCGCGGGCTATGACGATCACCTCGATCCGCGGATCGGCCTCCAGCCTTGACAGCGCCTCCAGCATCTGGGGCACCGCCTGGTTTCCCTGCACCAGGGTATGCTCGACAGTGAAACGCACTGCCGGCCAACGCTTCTGGGCGTTCACCAGGACGTCGGACTCGGCGGCGGAGTCCCGCCCAGTGATCAACCCGATGCCCAGCGGCAGGAACGGCAGCCGCTGTTTGCGCGCCGCGGCAGTAAGCCCTTCGGCGGCCAGTAACCGGCGCAGCCGCTCCAGCCGCGCCAGCAGTTCGCCGAGCCCCACCGGGTGCATCTGGTCCACCTTGAACGACAGCGATCCACGTGCCGGCCAGAACTCGAACTTGCCGTGCACCACCACCGTTGCCCCGTCGGCCGGTGGTGTCGGTAGCCTGTCCACCACCGATCGATGACAGTTGACCTGCAGCGACATCTCGACAGCGGTGTCGCGCAGCGTCAGGTATGCGGTGGTGCCGCCCGGCCGCAGGTTCAGCTGGGCGATCTGGCCCTCGATCCATGCCCCGGGCGCCTTGCCGATGTACTCGACCATCCGCTGGGCCAGGGCCCGCACCGGCCACGGGTTCTCCCGAGAGGTGTCGGACGCGCGCGCTGGGGGCCCGGTCGGGCGCTCCGCATCGACGGCGCCCTGCCCGGGTTCGGCTCCACCCGCATCGGTCCCGGCGACGGCGGGCACGGTGGTCCGATCGAACGGGGCGGCTGTCACCGGGCCTGGTGCTCCAGGGTGGAGATGCGGTTGGTCAGCATCGTGACGAAGGCCGGCCGGTTCTCGGCGGTCTGCTCGTACCGGAGCAAGGACTGCACATCACCGACCGCGAGCCGCCGCAGGTGGCCGCGGACCTGGGCCAGGGTCATGCCGTCGTAGCCGGGCAGAGCCGGCGAACGACGCAGTATGTCGGACGGTTCGGGGGTGCTGGTCGGACCGGTGTCCGCGGCACGAGGGGTCACGACGTCGATGTGCTGGTCGAATGGCACTTCTTCGGCACCTGCGCCGACCGGCGCATCGTCGTCGAACCGGGCCCAGGAGGGGCGTTCCACCGGTTCCTGCGTCGGTTCGAGCAATTCGTCACCGCGGATCGCCAGATCGGTGATCTCCTGACGCACCCGAAGTGCCACCTTCGTCACGGTGCCGGCCAGCTCGACACCCATCGCGGGTAGATCTGCTGGTAACCGGCGAAAAGTCTCGATACCGGCGGACACCAGGCCGGCGGCCACCCGGATCGGGAACGGCAGAGTGTTCGGCATTCCCACAGCCTGCCGCATAGGCCGCCGGACTGCGATGTCCGCGGGTGCCGATGATGGCGCGGCGGGATCGGTCCGGCTGAACAATGGCCGATGCCCTCGTCCACCCGCCGTGACGACGTCGCCCTGGAAGAGGCGATCATCCGACTCCTGGGGACCCGGAAACAGTCCGCCAGCATCTGTCCGTCGGACGCGGCCAGGGCGGTCGCCCCGACACAGTGGCGGCCGCTGATGGAGGACGTCCGGGCCGCCGCCCGGCGCCTCGCCGACCGTGGGGAAGTGGAGATCACTCAAGCCGGCCGGGTGGTCGACCCCGATTCGGCTAGCGGTCCGATCAGGATCCGGCGACCTCCGGTCGGCTGAACCGCTCATTGCCGACCGGCCCGAGACCGGTCACGGCGTCTCGCTGACTTGGCTATGTCTGCCAGGTCCCAGGTGCGTACCCCTCGCTGTTGCGCCGTCGTGAGTGCTGGGGCAGTATAGGTCAACGAGCAGTGACCTGAGTCACGCGCACCGCGATTTGTCTCAGGCGACGAAGTTGATCGACCAACAAGGGGATGACCGGCATGACGTTTCAAGACGGACACTTCGACGATTTTGGCTCCTTCCAGCACTGAGTCTTGCTGCTGGGGTCCTGACCTCCACGTTTGTCCATCCGGCGTCGGCGGCAGTGGTCTCTCTGTGTCCCGATGGGACGCCACCTCTGACCGCCAGCCAGGTCATCACAACTCCACACGGCTCCAAGCAGTACTCGTACAAAGCCCCCCCGGGAGCGGCCTTCACCGACATAGTCCCGTCGCCATCGTTCAACCCGGCAACGGCTTCGGCAGACGAACTTGCGGAGAACAATTTCGCTCCCCGTCCCGCCTCAGCGTCCGCGCTCCAAGACTGGACCGATCAGGCCGAGGCGTATCAGGGCGCGTATCAAGTGGCTCCGGAGTGGTGTTTTGGAAATGCAGATTCGCACAACACAGGCGCGGCGAATCTTGCCGGATCGCCAACATCATTCGGGGTTGTCCAGCCAGAATCCGTCTCTCATATCGTATCCACATTTTGGTCGGGATATCGAGACAGCGCGGGAGGGTACCAAAAGGTGGCGACGCACTTCTCTCAACCGACCGTAAACAACACAACCAACGCGGCTATGAACAGCTGGGTCGGCTTGACTGGTTCCGGCCCGAAATCTGTACTTATTCAGGCCGGGACGTGGAACGACGTAAGCGATGCAGCTCACGGATGGCCGGTCTGGGAGTTGTATTGCCCATCAAGTGCCGGACTGAGCGGATGCACCGCGCCCGCATTCAACAAGTCCGTGATCGCCTCCGGGGGCCAGGACGTTGCGATGGTCACCTCGTACAACCCAGCCACTCGCTTAACGTACTACCAGGTCGCGCTCGCCGGAAAGCTTGCGATCAACGTGCAGTATTCATTGCCGAGTGGCGCAAATACCGGGACCGATGCGCTGTTTATCACTAAACGGGTGACTGGGCCTCCCGTTCGGAACATCCCGGCGTTTACTACCATGACCTGGACCAGCCCTCGGATGTACACGGTCTGGAACGGGCAAACGCCCGTCTCCTATCTCAACCAGGCGGTCAGCCCGATTGTCATGAATAAGAGCAACTCCTTCAGCGCCACGTGCGGTACTGCGAGCACGTTGATGTATCCCGTCGGATCGTCAGCAACCTCGTTTTACCAGCAGTTCTGCCGAGCAGGCTGACGCCGAGCACACTTACAACGAACGGCATATCAGCCGGTAGGCGTCGGTGAGGTTTGCGACGACCGCGCACCGACTGTCTCAATCGAGCGTGTGTCCACTAACGTCGACCCTGCGTAGGCCTTAACTGTCAGAGATATCGGCCCGATTCCGCTGAAACCGCTCCACGAATTAAAGACGTGCCAGCCGCCTCCGATCGGGCGTAGCCTCTGATCATCCGGGCTGGTCAGCGTGTACGAGTCGTCGGGCTGGCCACTAGCGCTGATCACAATGCTTGTCACATTCGGATCGACGGCCCCCCACGGCTGGTCGCCATCGATCAGTCCGAGGTAACGGATCGGCCCATTCTGCGGAGTGAGGAAGGCTCGCACAGGATCGGTCCTCGATGCGCCCGTAGTGTTGCTCAGGCACAGATATCCTGTGCCTGCAGGGCCGTTCGATGCGTAGATCGATGAGGTAGGCACCTTAGCGCTGCCAACCTGGACGATGCCCGCATAGGCCCCCGCATCGGCCCCGTATCGATTATAGATATAGAAGTGGGCGAATGGGCTGGCAGGCGAACTGCACGCCGTAATACTCGACTTGCCCCTGGTGGGTGCCGGTTGTTGCCCCACGTTTGGCGCACTTGTTTGGCCATGAATGAGAACCGCCCCGACTGCGACTACGGCGGCTACAGCAGCGGCCGATGCAAGCACCGCAATCCGCTGGCGACCTGGGCGGGTGCGGCGAATGTCGGCTCGCCCCAGATTGAACGACTCGCGCACTTTCTCCTGGTCCGCATCTGCATTTAGGACGGATTCCACTCGCCTGGCGAGATTTGCTGGAACGGGCAAGCGGTCATAGTGATTGTGCAACGATGCCGAAACTCTCGCGCGTTGGCTCTTATCGTTAAGCATTCGCGACTCCTTCTGTTAGGAACTCTTTTCTTAACGAGACTATTGCCTCGTGCGTCAGCCGACGTATACTTCCGGATGGTCGACCGAGGGTTAGTCCGACTTCCGAGACGGACATGTCCGCTAAGAATCGGAGCACCACGACGGCTCGCAAGTCCGGTGCCAACTTGGCGAGCGCGCGCGCGATGTCGATCCGCGAGGCGACACCATCTACCGAATTCGGTCCCGAGTCGGGGCGATCCGGAAGGTACTCAACGGCGTCTTCCCTGACGACGTTCCGGTGGCGCATCTGGTTAAGGAAGAGGTTGATCATCACGCGGCGTGTAAACGCCATCGGCGCGGTGGTCACAGTGTGCCAACGAGCCACAACGGTCACGATCGTGTCCGCGACGAGGTCTTCGGCGGAACCTTGGTGCTGGCAGAGAGCATGAGCGAGTCGGTACAGCGCAGGAAGACTCGTGCGAACGAATGTCTCGACCTCTGCCATTTTGGTCTGTTCACCTTGGCGGTCTCGGGGAAGCTGATGTTGGTCTGCCATGCTCCAATCCTCTCCTGACCGTGGCGTGTGGGTTTGCTCCCCTTCATAGACACGCGGGAAGGCCAAAACGTTCAGAATCGACGAAGAGGCCGTGGGCCGTTCACCGCCCGTCGTCAGCCCAACACGCCATGAACCAGACAAACTCGAACTCGACGGCCGACACCCTGGCCATCCGACCCCATGAAAGGCGACATCAGATCCAGTTCGTCTCATTTTGCACTCACCTCCCTCATGGAGCGATCAGTGTGAGAGTGCAGATAATGCGGGTATCACATCCGTTGTGCCCCCAACGGGGTCGTGACATCATCGGTCCGCGCTTGGCCGAACTGGTCCCGGTCGTATCCCGTCATCGAGCCCGCCCTTTTTGTCGCCAGGCGCATTTCCGCCGCGGTCCGGCTGGCGCGGGACGCCACTCATCCGACGCGCCGGCTGCGGCGCGCAAGGTGCCTACCATGGCACCATGACTGCCCCCACCCGTCGTGTCCTGCTCGCCCGTCCCCGTGGGTACTGCGCAGGCGTCGATCGCGCGGTGGTGACGGTGGAAAAGGCACTCGAGCGGTACGGGGCGCCGGTGTACGTCCGCAAACAGATCGTTCACA
>JAABUS010002682.1_pt1 | contig 32501 bp, 1 predicted proteins | sample 5560161 | NCBI WGS metagenome assembly JAABUS01 (sample SAMN10711885, study PRJNA513376) | rock metagenome | isolation source: Antarctica rocks | place: Antarctica: Victoria Land, Trio Nunatak nord | collected 2016-01-04 | reverse complement strand
AATAATATAATAAGAATTAATAATTCGAATTAAGATTTAAATCTATAATAAATATAGTTTAATAATAAGAGTTTATATATTTATATAATTTATAGAATATTATTATATAAAAGTACCTCGGGAAAGACTATATTATCGGTATATATACCGGTATAGGGGAGAAATAGAACTATAAACCTCTATATATTCTTTATACTAGAGAGTATAATATGGAGTTACCTATAATTAAAATAAGATACTTCTAGGTCGATACCTATAACGGATAATAACTAACTTTACGATTTATTAATAGTTATTACGAAATAGAGCCGAATAGGGAACTATTTATATATAAATATTTAAGGATAATTACCCTCTTTACTAACTAATTTAACCCGAGGGATTAACCGGATTCTATCGTTCTAGGCCTTATTAAGAATACGACCCTCGATATAATCTTTATATAACCGGGTAATAATTAGTTATATATTATTATATATTCTTTCCTACGGATATAGGTTTTATAATAATATAATCGGAGCGCCGACTTTAAATAATAATTAAGATTAAAGGAACCCGGAAGGCTTTAGGGTTTATAAAAACTCCGTATTTAACTCGTTTATCTCGGCTCCCTCGTTATATAGGGTAGAATTATAAAACGAAAAGACTCGCGTAAAACTATATATATCCTTAAAGATTTATTAATTAAATATCTTTACTATATTATTTCGAGGGTATAAAATCGCCCGATTTTAAAAAAAACTTAAAAATATTTTTAAAGATATTCGTAACGACCGGTAGTAACGATATTAAATTATATAACCTCGAATTATATAATATACGATTAATTTACTCCGTAAAAGCCACGTTATCCTAACCGGTATAAATTCGTATATTCCGATATAATTATAATATAATTAAGGAGGGCTAGATCTAGGAGCTACGGATACTAGTATTAATTTATATAATATAATTTCCTTAAAAGACGATTAATATAATTTATATGAAATTCTTATCTAAAACCGTTAGAATCCCGTTAAAGAGTTACTCGCTATTATAAATATTATATAGTATCGTATTAACCGCCGAGAAATTATTTCTATACTATATAGGAACTTTATCCTAGATAATTAATACGATATAATATAATAACGTAGTAAGGTCGGACTATAAAGGAATTATATAAATCGAAGTCTATATATATATAATTAGGATCTTAAAACGGGAATAGGAAGTCCTCCCGCCTAATAATAATATAATTATAATACCCGTAGATACTATATATAAAATAACTTTATCGCGCGCGCGAAAATAATAGTATAAATATTTATATAAAAAGGTCTTCTTTATTCTAGTAGGACTATATAAAAAGAAATAAAGATCTATAAAGAACGCGGATATAACTATAGTAATAGTATTAAATATATAGTATTATTTAGTATTTAGTTACGCTACCTTCTACTTTTATAATATAGTTTTACGGTTACGGTCGTAATCTAACTCGGCCGTAAAAAGGCCGGATTGAATATTATCGGCCTAGGATAAAGACGGTATAAAAAGGGTAAAGAGTATAAAGGATAAATTATAAATACGTAATATATTACTAATTAGAAAAAGCCTATAATCTAGATATAGATCGATGAAATTAGGAGGTATAAATAGAAATTACGCGATACGATAAAGTAAATTATTATAAATATTAATACAGAAACGTTCCTATAACGCGAGCGGATCTATAATATCTCTATATAATAATATTGTTACGAAAAGACTACGTAACGACGTACTAGTAAAAAACCGAATAATTTTTTAAAAGTAACTAACTTATTCGCCGTCGTTTTCTAATAATCGTAACTCGATATAAATAGCGCGGAAAGAAGGGTAGAGCTAGTTATTAATTATATAAAGGTCGTCGAAACTACGCGGCCCACGGATAACTATAAATAGAAAATATATATAGTATTTCTCGCCCTATATAGGATTACACTAATATATACTACTAATAATACGACCTCTTTTATATAATATCTATCGATACTCGCCCCGCTTATTATAGTAGATATAGTACTTTAGGAAATCCTAATATAGGAGGTAATAACTATTTATATATTTATCGTTATACCGTAAGAAATAAATTAGAGTATTATTAATAATATTAAATAAAACCTATATCCGTATAAAATCCTCGCGATTTATATTAGAAAAATAGATCGGCGCCTACCTTAGTTTATAAATAATAAGGCGTGTTATAGAAGGATCTTTATAGTAGTTATAAAACTCGAATAACTACTACGTTATTTATATAGAGCCGATATAGCGACCGTTAAAATACTATATAATCTCGTTTTTATTATTCTAGAGTTATAACGTTATCCGATTATTACTTTTATATATATTTATAAATATACTTAATAGTTATAATAGACGCGTATACTTTAATATTAATATACGCGTTATATTTACGAGTTAAATACGGATTATATAGAACTACCTAATTATTATTTATCTAGATATTTTATCCACGTATATACTTTACCTAAATATACGGATTATAACGCCGGTAGTAGATAAAATAACTATTATCTTATATAGCGGTATTTTCCTAGAATATTTTAAGAAATTTCTTTTTATAAATATAGCGACTCTCTTTATTCTTTATATAAAATATAGTTAAATTAATAACCCCGTAAAGCCTATAAGTTATCTACGTTTTAATAATAATATATAAAGTACCGTTAGGATTTATCGCGGGATAAAATAATTCCGTATAAATTAAATTATTAATACGGAATTATTCTAAGAAAATATTATCTCGGTATAAAAATAGAAGAATATATATATACGGAAGACCCCGTTTCTAATATTTAATTATATATATAATTTCGTTATACCGACTATATTAATTTTTAAAGTTTCAAAAAAGGGCCTTCGTCTTCGCGTAAAAAACTTATATAACGATTTTCGTATACTCTAGTATAATTTATTTAGGGAATATACTCTCGGTGATTTTAAGCTAGTTAAGATTTATAGTAAATATATTAAATATAATAAATTTCTTAAAGTATTATATATTAGTTATAGAGTCCTAGTATAATTAATTTATATTTTAATTACTACCCGAGAAACTAGATAGGAGGATAATATACCGATTTATTTTTTATAAATTCCTATAATCGCCGGCTAACGGGTCCGTAATATTATTATAAAGATTAATACGAATAATATTCTAATTATTATAATAGAAATCTAAAGTAGTCTAGTCGATAACGGAAAAATTATCGACGATATACTATTAGAATAAGCGCGTATTTTTTAATAAAGAATTATACTACCCGGTATATTAAAATAAATAGTACCGTAATTATATATAGTAGGAGTACTATATAATAATACGAGTATTATAGTTATTACGAAGCCGTAAAGTTTAATACTAGCCTAGGTTACCGTACGGAAAGAATAGTATATAATAGAGAAGAAAGTATATAGCGTTCGTATAATAAATATAATAAAAGCGCGGCTCTTTACCCGTAATAATACGCTCGGTTATTATAATATTATAGTATCTAGGGATATTATACTCGTTTAGTATAAATACTATAGCCTCGTTAACAGTAAATAGATTAATAAAATAACGGTCGGAACCTTATTTTATAACTAATTATATATAAAGATTTAAGATAACCCGTATAACGTCGACTTTTAACCGGGTAACCTCGATCTACTCTTTTATAAACTAATATATAATAATAAAGAGATTCGAGTAGCCCTATAATATAACGGCGAGTCTTTCTAGAAAGTATTACTATAGAGCCGGGTTTTATACTAGATATATAGTAATAACCTAAATAGGATCTACGAAATATAATTATATAAAGGAAGGGAGGCCGCCGGTAATTATATATAAAGAATTTTATAAATAATAGAGCTCGTTATAAATAATAATTAATTAAATACCGGCCTAATTAATAAACCGGTTATCTACACTATATATATAAAAAGTAAATACTAATATAATATTATATTTACGGATATTAACTAGGAAATATTTAGATTCGGGGGTAATACCTTTAAATAAATTCTTAAAAAGTAATAACGACTCCGGAAAAAGATTTAAAATACTATTACTTTTTAAATAACATATAATAAAACGGTATAGACCGAGTTTTTTTTCTATAACCTAATATAAGGCTCGATAATAAATATACTACTCCGATATAATATTTAAATAGTAAATCTCGGTGGTAAAATTCGATATAAGGCCGCGTAAACCGGTATAAAGACCCGTAGGAGCGAGTAAAGGTAAGGATAAAGACGGTATAAAAAGAGTAAACGGACGTATAAAAAGAGGAGACGGATATATAAAAAGAGGAGGCGTAAAGAGAGGAAATATAAAAAAAGTAAAGCGACGGGTAGGTAGTAGTCTAGGAATAAACTATATATAACTAATAATAGATATAGTCCGGGAAGAGCTTTATAAACGCGTAAAATTTTAAATAAAAATCGTATTAAGACGTAAAATAATAATATAAATACGTTTTAACTATTTAATAAGAGTAGAGGCGGCGATATTTAAATTAACTTCTTATAAAGAACGCCTAGTAGTTCTCTTCTAGGGATAAATTAATATATATATTATATATAAATTAGGAAGGGATTAATACCTAGGTATAATATTAAATATAAAGAAATAATAGACGCGAAGTATTAAGGCCTTTAAATTTAGAAATAAGATATATATATATATATTTAATATAAGTTCATTAAGATATAAAGTAATAATATAATAAATAATACGGATAATTAAAGAAAATATATAAAAATATAGAAAAATATAAAGATATATATAAGAACTATATAGAAGTGTATATTTTATTATATTTTATTATATTTTATTCGTATTAAAGGGTGGAAAAATCGGGAAATAAAATCACATAAGGAACTATTTTAATAATAAATTATAATAAATTATTCTTAATAACTAGGCGGAAAAGCTTAAAATATTCCAATATAATATAAATTATAAAACTACCGAGGCTAGCGCTAGACGGATAGCCCGTACTATATTTTAATTTATATAAAAGAACTATTAAAATCGAGTAGAATAAGAATAAAACTAAAGATAGGTTCATTATAGATAAATAAACTAGTATATAATAAATTCATTATAATAGGACTATAAATAGGGGTATAATAAATTTATAATAATATAAATAATAGAGATATATATAGTATATACTATAGAATAAACTATAATAAAATATACTATAAAGTAATAATAAAGTATACTATAGAGTAAAAATAAAGTATATTATATTATAAAGTATACTATAAAGTAATAATAAGATATATTATAGAGTATATTATAAAATAATTATAATATATACTACGGAGTAATAATAAAGTATATTATAAAGTAATAATAAAGTATACTATATTATAAAGTATAATATAGAGTAATTATAAAGTATATTATAGAGTAATAATAAAATATACTATAAAGTAATAATAGAATATATTATAAAGTAATAATAATATATATTATAAAGTAATAATAGGGCACGGTATAGATAGTAAAAATATAATATTAACGAAATAAAATACGTAAGAATTATAGTATTAACGAAATAAAATAATAGTTAAGATTTAGTTTTAGTATATTATATATTTCTTTAATTATTTATCGGTATAAATAAACTACTATCTTATATTAAAGTACTAGTAATTATAATAATTACCTCTATAAATAAAGAGCCTAACGTCCTCGAGATTATAAACTATTAATATAAATATATAAACGAATTAATTTTACTAAAGATAAATTTAATATTATAATTATTATTATTATTTCTCTTTCTAACCTAAACTCTCCCCGCGTAATATATAAAAGATAGAAATACCTAGCCGAGGCGACGATGTTCTTATTTTAGAGTATCGAGAGGGAGACTAGTTATTAATTTATAAACCGGAGTAATATCCTTATTACGTTGTGGAATAGAGTAGGGAATCTCTTCCCTTTACCGGATAAGGAAGGGAACCGGGGAAGGGAAGAGAAAAGAACGAAGACTCGGTAATTCCCTTCCCTAGAGTAGAGAAGAGAAGGGAATAATAAGGAATCCCTTCCCTGCCCTCCCTATAGGGCTGCCCCATATATGGCCATATATGCGCGTATGTATACCCCATTGCTGCCCCCATATATGGTTATGTATACGCGTATGTATGCCCTATTGCTGCCCCATTGCTGCCCCTATATATGGCCATATTTGCGCGCATACATACCCCATTGCTACCCCATTGCTGCCCCCATATATGGCCCATATATGCCCCTATATATGGCACATGTATGCGCGCATATATACTCCATTAAGTGGTACAAAGATTAGGATAATTAGGAAAGCGGTCAAGAAACGCCAAACTTTATATTTGATTTGGACTAACTTTTTAGCACTAGCTATATATAGTTTATAGAAGTAAAAATAAACCATATATAAGAGTAGCAACGGGCCATATATAGGGGTAGGAATAGATTATATATATAAATAGTAACGGGCCATATATAGGGGTAGGAATAAACCCTATATAAAAGTAATAATAAATTATATATACGCGTATATATACCCTATTAATACTCTTATATATGGCCTATATATATATTTATTACTACTCCTAAATATGGTTTATTACTACTTTTAAATATAATTTATTATTACTCTAAAATATAACCTATTACTACGCTAGTCCAAATTAAATATAAAATTTAGTATTTCTTAACTACTTTCCTAATTATCCTAATCTTTATACTATTTAATAGGGTATATATACGCGTATATATAAACTATATAGAAGTAGTAATAGGGTATATATACACGTATATATAATTATATATAGGGGTATATATAGGCCCTATAAAAGTAATAATAAAATAGTAATAGGGTATATATATACGTAAATATAACTATATATAGGGGCAGTAATGAGGCAGTAATAAAGTATATATACACATATATATAACTATATATAGGGGCAGGAATAGGGTATATATATATATATATACGGCCATATATAGGGGCAGTAATAGGGTATATATATATATATATATAACTATATATAAGACAGCCCTATAGAGAGGGTAGGGATAGAGAATAATAGGGAATCCCTTCCCTTCCTTATTTTCTTTTAGTATTTCTTTCTCTTCTCTATTCATTTCTTTCCCTACTCTAGGGAAGAGAATAGGGGTTAGTTTTATCCCTTCCCTTCCCTATTCCGCGGCGTAATCCCTACTAGAAGATCTAGCTACCGGAGTATATACTATTATCGTAGTTATACTCTTTAGGGTGACTTTCGATATCGTTATATCTATAATATAACTAAAGGAAGTCTCTACCGCGGTACCGAACTAATTATATAGTTTATTATTATATTTAATAAGTTTACCGCCTAGTACGATATTAGTAGTTATCTACTATTTAAATTTCTCTCGATTACGTACGCGTTTTAAAGCGGGATATCTCTTAATTAACGTATTTATACTTACGTTAATATTAACTAAAAGATTATTAACGAAGTCTTTAGTACCGTTTATATTCTTAACTCTTTTAATTAGTTTTGTCTACCTGCTATTAATTAATTAGTCTTTAGTTTTTTCGATTCCGTTACTACTAATAAGTAAGAATATAGTATTAACGAAATAAGACACGTAAGAATTATAGTATCAACGAAATAAAATAGTAGTCAAGATTCAGTCTCAGTATATTATGTATTTCTTTAACTATTTATCGGTATAAATAAACTACTATCTTATACTAAAGTACTATTAACTATAATAATAAAGTAATAATAAAATATACTATAAAGTAATAATAGGGTATATTATAGAGTAATAATAAAATATAGTATTAAATATACTATAGAGTAGTAATAGAGTATAGTATAGCGTAGTAATAAAATATATTATAAAGTAATAATAAAATATATTTAAAGTAATAATAAAGTATATTGTAAAATAATAAAAGAGGATATATAACTCTATTATATCTAAATATATAATCTAGTAATAACTCTACTATACTCTCGTATATAATTATAATATACTTTATAGTATATTTTATTACTACTCTATAGTATACCCTACTACTACGCTATAATATATTTTATTACTACTCTATAGTATACTCTAATATTCCTCTATAATATACTCTATTATTACTCTATAGTATATCTTATTATTACTCTATAGTATATCCTATTATTACTCTATAATATACTCTATTATTACTCTATAATATACGTTATTATTAATTTATAATATACTCTATAATATACTCTATTATTACTTTATAATATATTTTATTATTACTTTATACCGTACCCTATTATTATTACTCTATAATATATTCTATTATTACTTTATAGTATATTTTATTATTACTCCGTAATATGCTTTATAATTACTCTATATTATACTTTATAATATAGTATATTTTATTATTACTTTATAATATACTTTATAGTCCCTCTATAGTATATTTTATAGTTTTATTATTACTCTATAATATACCTTATAATTACTCTATAAGATAGTCTATTATATACTCTATTCCTACTCTATAGTATACTCTATAGTATACTTTTTTATTACTTTATAATATATTTATTTATTACTTTATTACTACTTTATAATATACTCTTTTATTATTTTATAATATATTTTATTATTACTTTATAGTATACTCTAATACTACTTTATAATATACTTTATAATATAATTAATAATATATCCTATTATAGTTTATTTTATAGTATATACTCTATATAACTTTATTATTTATTTTATTATAATATTATAATCTCTATCTATAGTCCTATTATAAACTTAGTATATATAGATTTATTACTCTATTATATTCTTATTTATAATCTTATTATAGGTCCTTATTTTATTCTACTCGATATTAATAGTTATTTTATTTAAATAAAATACACGGGTTATTTATTTAATATTAACCTCGATAGTTTTATAATTTATTATATAACTTAACGGATATAGGACTAGAGAGAAAATTATAGTTTAAGCGAGAGGTTATCTTTTACGTTAACTAACTTTACGTTTATATAATAAAATTAGAGATAATAAAGGGAAACTAAATAACTAGTAATCGAGGTAAAAATAAATTTGAATAATATTATAAAATTTTACGGAACTATTAACGTTACTAGTATATAATAAAATTCATAAAATATCTAACTCATTTAGGTAATTATATATAAACTAGTATATTAATAATTTTTATTACTCTAAATATTTATTATTTATTTAATTTAATTACTTTACTTTTATTATTATATAGAACTCTATATCGCCGTAGTATATTAGCGATCCGGTTATATATTTTAATTATATTAAAATCGTCCTAAATTTTAATAATCTTTTATTTTATTTTAGTTTTATTTATCCGACTATATACGACCCGATATAATTATTATTTTAGGATATTTTATAGGGCTTTTATCGGGTTAAAGTCTAGCGACTAAACTAAATAAATAAAATACTCGATCTAATTTTTATCTTTATAATACTACGTAAGGCCCGGCTTCTTAATATCGTAATTAAGATCGTTATTCTTTTATAGTTTTTAAAGATATAACTCGTCGCTTAATTTAATCTTTTAAATAAAACTTATATAAACGATAAATAACTTTTTTATATAATAAAATTATATTATCGAATTATCTATCTTTTTCGCGTTAATATTATAAATCTTTAAAACTTTATATTTAATAAAATACTAATTATATTCCTCCTTAATCTTTTATTTTCCTCGTTATAATTTCCGAGTTTTCGAGAGTTTAATTTCGAATTATTTATTATACTCGTCGTTATAGAAAATTAGTTTAGATTTATATTATTATAAGTAAAAGATAGTAATATAGAATATAATTTTTCTAGCTCTAGAAATTTAGTTAGATTTTCTAATTTATAATATATATTTATTTCCTAAAGAATCCGGCTATTTAACTATATTAAAGAGTCGATATAAACCTCGTCGGTGAAATAGACTTATTATTATAAATTTTTTAATATTTATCCCTATTTTCCTATTTATATTTAAAATATTAACTTTTATTTTCCTAATAAATCGCCTTAATTTTTATATATTTATAAAGTTTCGTATTTTAATAACGATTTCTTAGAGCGCGCTATAGTATTCTCGAGTTAATATATAGTTTAAAGGTTTTAATTTAAATAATCGTAGTACTCGTTAAATACTAGATTTTCGATATTTAAAAGTTAATTAAATTACTCGTTAAATAATTTTACTAGTCGTTTAATATATATAAATAATTTCGAGGCTCGCCGTACTACGGTATTACTCTTTAATTATTACTCCTTTTTATATTAATATTTAATAATACCCTCTAGTAAATCCTCCTCTTTATAGATTTTTCCTAGTATTTTTCTATTTTTTATCGCGACGACTCGTAAAAGTTAAGTCTTTTTAAGAGTTTTATATTCACGTCGACTAGTTTTAAACTTTTGAAATATAACTAGAATATTTATATAAATTATAATTATAAGATTAATTATTTATTTATAGGGGGAAAAGGATTTATACTTTTTATTAAAGAAATTTATCTATAAAAGTATAGAGTAAACTCTAAGCGCTATAAATATATATAAGTTAATTAAGTTAAGTTAAGCGGGGTAATATTATATCTTAACTCTCGAGTATTATTAGTACCCGTAAGCGCTCCTAAAAATCTAACGCGCTCCTGAGAATGTTTTTGGCTCGTGAGAATGCCTAAATTTAGAATGCGCCATCAACATGGCCCCACTTATGGCCCTGGCCCTATTCCATTCATGGCCATGGCCCCATCCAATTCATGGCCATGGCGCATTCCATTCATGGCCAAGGCCCCCATTCCATTCATGGCCAAGGCTCCCATTCATGGCCAAGGTCCTGTAGGTGTCGCACCGCACAATTGCACCTGGCAAAACGTCGCCATCTATCCGGTGCCGCACAGTCCAGGCGTTACCCCCGCGTAGATTTCGCGCGAATCGATTGAATCCGGGAATCAAAAGTTGCTGGCGTTAGGGGTGGTTCCGGGGGGTCGCTACCGTCGATAGGGGCGATCATGGAACATCATATATACGCATATGTATAGGTCATAAATGGGGGTATGCGCGCATCTATGGGGGCAAGAATGGCCATATATACGCGTATCTATGGGCCATGTATGCGCATATCTATGGCAGCAGTAATGGCCATGTATGCGCGTATCTATGGGCCATGTATGCGCATATCTATAGAGGCAGCAGTAATGGCCTAAGCGGCCTTGAGCGGCCCTGAGCGGCCCTGAGAATATTAAGCCGGTATCGAGAATGCTAAGCCGGTACTAAGAATCCTAAATAACCCTAAGCGCTCCGAGCGTTCGCGAGCGGGCCTAACATCGATAAAGCGGGAGACCGTATAAGTTTTTTCTAAATATAATACCCGTATATTCCGTTATTTGTAGCTCCGAGTAGGTTTATTAAATATCTTATTATTATTTATTAATAAATTACGTATTAAGCTAGCTTAAACCCGTAAACGATTTATTTAATTATTTAATTTATATAGTTTAAGTTATAGGTTAGATATAATATATAGTAATATTAATCGCGTATTTACTCGCGTATTTATATAAATATCGTATACTAATATTATTAATCTATTATATTTATTAAACGTATTTATTACCTACGATATTTAATAAATATTCTTATACGATTTTATAAACTTAAATATATTATATATTAAAACTTATCTAGTTTTAAGGCTCGATTAGCTAGAGTTTAGGTTATTTAATCTATAATTTTATTTTATTAAAATAAGATTACGCCTTTCTACCTAACTTCCGTCGCTCCTTTTAAAGCGTAACCCTCTCGGCGGTAGTTATATCGATATAAATCTTACTACGCTTATTTACTAAATAAATATAATATATTACGGGGACTATCTTTTATTAACTTAATATATTCTTATAAATTTAAAACTAAATTTATAAAGAGATACGGGAGTAGTTATATATTAATATTAATAATAATACTTATAAAGTATTACCTAGAATCGATTTAATAGAATATTAACCTTATCTATTAATATATAATAATAAATAGGTCCGAGTAGTACCCTAGATAACTATATACGAATAGAGATAAATATTATTCTCGAAGGGGTAAATAATATTATAATTAATAATTATACTAGGTATAGGATTACTATTCTTATTAACTATAAAACTTATAGGAGGGAAGAAGCGAATATAATAATACTTCTCGGTAACTATAATAATAAATTTTATTTTATTACTAGGATAATTCTGGCCTAAATCCGTAAATAAATACTTTATATTAATAACCTCGTATTTTAAGAGTAAATTAAATTAATCTTTAAAAACACTATTACGGAAGTAGTAAATATATTTAGGTAGATTACCCCCGTTAATATTCTTCTACTACTAGTCTACTAAAGGGCGAAATATAAAGTTAATATTATTAGAGGTAATTATCTTAATACGGGAGTCGTTCGTCTCGACTATAATAATATAATAAGAGGTAGTCCGATCGATAGAGATAATTATAATAATTATAAAAATTTACTTTAGGCCGGGTATTATATAAAAGATATTAATACCGATAATTATCGTCGGCTCCTCGAAGTATTTAGTCTTCGATTTAATTATAGAGGTAATACCCCCGAGTTTATAATTAAATTTCATAAATATATTAGAGTAGTATTAAGAGATATTCTTAATAAAGTTACTCGCCTAGATATATTACAATATAACTCCGAAACGGACGTCGTAGTTATATTTAATCCGATTATAGATATCGGCGCTTTTATTATTAAAAATAACTAAAAGTATCTAGGGACCTATCTTCGTTTAGTTTTTAATAGTTATAAATATTATATTAATAACCTCGCCGTTATTAATATAACCGTTAATAACGGGAGGGTTAATATTCTCGACTTTTCCGTTATATCTATAATAGAGCTTTATAAAGTTTTTCTTAAAGTTATTTATTTATTTATTAATTATAGGCGCTCGACGATCTTTATTTAATAATATAAATATCTTAAAACTTTAACGGCTAGGTATTAAAAAGGAGAAATATCTTTTTATATAAATCCTAACGACTAGAAAAGGTAAATTTGGTTATAGAATTCTATATAAAGAGTACTTTAGGTAGCTCGAGAATACGAGTATTAATCTTTAATATCTCCGAATTAATAATAAGACCGTAACCGTTAAATATAAAATTATTAGATTATTTTAATATATCTAAATCTTTTTAAATTTATAGAATTTACGATTATTCTATCTCCCCTATATTATCGAACTCTTTCTAAATATTAATACCGCTAGTCTACCCTCTTAATATCTCTTTTTATAAATATCGTTATCCTCTCGTTATACCTTTATAGTAATAAATTATTTATTTTTTTATAGTTAATTATACTCGTCCTACTCGCCTTTATTATTATAAATATACTTCTTTAAGACTTCGCGGAGTTTATAACTCTCCGACTTCTTTATAAGGCCTTCTATTATTTAATATATCCGTCGTCGAGCCCTTTATTTATTATAGATAACTATATCTACTTTAGAAATTATATTCACGAACTTAATCGTATATAACGCGCGGTTTTAATTAATTCGATTAATCGGTATATAGCCTAGTCCTTAGCGTTTACTAACTACTCGGAGTTAAAAATAACGATATATTTAAAGGCCGTAAATATCTACTTTATATTTAAAAATACGGTGAATCCTACTAGAAATTAAAGTACGGGTTCCGAGGATATATTTTTTATATCGTTTTTACCCTCTTAAAAAAGTCTAACGATTTTAGTTTATTTTAATTTAAATATACCTCCGTAGATTAGGGCGATAGGCCTTTTCTATATTAAACGGATCGTTTATATAATTATTAATACGATATTCCTAGCGTAGGATAAGGCCTATATTATAATATAAAATTCCGTTAGAAATATTTACCTAATAAATAATAAAAACTAAAATAAAAGATATAACTATAATAATTATCTTTATATCGATTCCTTATATTTTATTTCTAAGAATATCTAGTATTTATATTTTAAAATAGTTATTTATTTTAGCGATTTAATTAATACTCTTTTCGAAGGTTAAATTTTTTTATTTTAGTTTATAAAGTTTCTCTTTCTTTAACCTAAATTAATTATTATCCTTTAATTTATTACCCGTTAGTTTAAGGTCCTTCGTATCTTTATAGAGAGCTAGTTTAGGGAATAATAATAAAATTTTAATATAATATATAACCGCGAGCTATAAATATACTATGACCTTTAATATAATATTCTTTTTATAACTCGTAAAGGCGAGTATAATATTACGATAAATTTATCGAACTCCTTAATTTATTTCCTTAAAATAATATTCTAGTAATAATTCGTACCGTTACGGGTAACCTAAAAAGTAGTCGAAATAATAATTAAATTTAAGCTTAACTAGCGGTTCCCCGAAAAAAATAAAGTCTAACGTATATTATATTTAAAATATTCGAATAATAATAACTATAGTTTTTTTATACTACTTATACTCGTCTTTAATATCGTTATTATTATATATACTCTAGATAAGGCTTTTATACCTTTTACTAATTTTAATAAATTTATCTTTTATATAATATTTTAGGCGTTTACGCGCCCTATTTAGGCGAGAGTAATCTTTTTTAAGGGGTAATATAATTTATTTATTATTTATAAACGTATTTATTTAATTTATTATCGTCCTCGGTAATAATTTAAACGGAGTCCCGTTAATTAAAATCTTTCGAGGTTTCTAACCCGGTATTATATTATCGATCTTCCGAATCTTAATAATCGTCCCTATAGTCTTATTATTCTCGGTATATATTTCGTCTACTACGATCCTATTTTATTTTATATTTTAGTAATATTATTATTTTTATATCCTAACTTTATTACCCCTCTTTTTTACCGCGGGAATTTTATCCGTTAAGACTTTATCGACTTAATTAGGAAGTAAAGTTAAAGATATAAAATAAAATACCTCTAAAAAGTTATAATTTTCGTTAAAATAAAAAACCTATTTTAATTTTATTAGGAGGTCGCGATTTAATATATTTAATTTTACGATATAGATTTTTAATTTAAGATCGTTATAGGTTTATTATAATATTTATCTAAAAACTTTATCCTTCTATTTTATTTACGTATTTATTAAATCTAGCTAGTAGGATAGTAAACCCGCGGGGGGAAAAAAAAGGTTAGGGCCGTAACTCGGTATAAATTTTTTAAATATATTAGAATTAATATATATATATTAGGTCCCCTAGGGGTTCCCGGACGGGTAATATACTTTAAGTAATTAAGAATCCTTCGTTATTCCCTCCGTAAAATATAAATTATATTTTTTTTTCTTCCTAACTTTCTTTACGTCCTTACGGCTTAATACGAGTAAATAGTTTAAATAAATTATACCGAGAGCCTATAAGGTCTAAACCCCTCGTTAATTATTAATTCTAAGTTTAATAAGGGCTAGTTATATTACTTTTTTAAACTTTATAATATCTATAAAGTATCCCTTATTTTAGAAGACCTTTATTTTAAATAAAACGAATATACCGAGTATCTAGAATAAGGTAAAACCTATTATTATTTCTTTTATATAAATCTTTTTTCCGGCCTTATAATCTTTAATATTATTTAGTTTAAAAAGAAGGTAGTAGTCCTCCTATCTTTTATTATTCTAGTATATATATTCCGTTATTTTAATAGGTTATATATTTAATAATTTAACCCGATTTATTAACTTTAATATTTAAACCTAGTTATTAATTTATTTATCCTTCGCTCTTTTCTTTAAGGACTTTTTAGTATCTTCCTTTTCCTTAATCGGAATATCTTCTACTTCGTTTTACTCCGGGATAAATATTAATTTAAATATTTAACTAATAACTACGCGTTTAGTTATTTTCTCGTTATATATAATTTTAGCGTCCGTAAAGCCTTTTTATAATTATTTAAGTAAATTATTTATCGTAGGCGGGATCGGTCGAGTTATTATTATTAATTATACTATATTTATTAGGGGTTAATAATTTATTATAATTTAATTATCTTTTATTATCGCGCGTTATAGGGGTTCCGTTATTTTTCGTATTTCGATTACTATTATTTTTACCCTTAGGGTCATTAGTAAGGGCTTATAAAGATTATATCATTTTATTATTTATACTCGTTTTAGGATTAACTAAATCGTTAAAGATTTTAATAAAGAAAACGTTATATAAAACCGACCTAAAGTATATATTAGGATTAGTAGGTTAATTTTCCTTAATCGAGAACCTAGAGTATATACTAAGACGGGTACTATTATTCTTAATAGTCCGGAATATATACGGTATATTAGGACGGTTACTTTTCGGTTATTTCTACTCTCGATATTTATCGAACTCGCTTTATAAATCTATTATTTAATTAATATCCGCTAGTAGTCTACCTAGTAGTTATTTTTATTTACCGTCTTTATTTATAATATTTATTTTATATTTACGTTTTCCTCGCCCTAGGCTACGGATCTCGTCTTCGGAATTATTTTCTATCGTTATTTCTACTGCCCGATATTAGCCGTGCGCCGTAAATAATATCGAGAAACGGAATAAAGGTTTATTTACCTCGAGACTTTATTATCTTTATTAAGGATAGAAGGAGTTATTAAATTAATCCCTAGTTTACTAGTACGAGCTTAAATATAGGGTCGGTATTCTTATTATTAATAATTTCTTTAATTACTCCGCGGAGTTAGCGGTCCCTTAATAGTTTAATTATAAATTTATTTCCTTAGTATTTAAACTAGATTTTTAATAATAACGAAATATTTAGCCCTAGATCTTCGCTTAAGTATTTAATAAATATTAATAGTATTATATTTAATATTACCTTTTTTAAACTTAACGGAGAGTCGGTTAATTTAACGATATCCGCGAGAATAAACCTAGTTACTAAATTATTATACCTTACTCTAAGATTAACGTCTAATAGATTAGATCCTTATACGACCGCGTAATTCGTCTACCGCTTTAGTATAACGGGTAATAATATAGCGCCTTTTATCCGCGTTTAATTTAATATCTTATTAAGAGATAAAAAAGGCTATTATAATTAATTTAATTTATATAATAATTTTTCGCTAGTATCTTTTAGTTACTATTTTATATTATAAACGATACATTATATTAAAATAAAGAGGGTACTCTAAATACCGTTATTATTTAAATTATTAAAAAGTTTTAGAGTATTATCTTTATACTTTAAAGTTAAAATAATAATAAACTCGTCCCTAGTAACTTTAGTTACGTATTATTTAAAGTCCGTTAAAAAATTCGATATTAATTATATTTTAATCTCTTTTTTTACTAGTTCCTAATCCTTACTCTCCGTAGTAGTCTTTAAGTAGAACTTTATTAAATTTTTAAAAATAAAGTTAAATTCGTTATTATTATAATCTTTATATTTATATAAAGGTATCGTAGTCTTAGCTTTAATAATATAGGGTAAGTAATATAATTTCTAGCTCTAATATATTATTTATAATTTTATAAATAAAGTCGTAATCGTAGTTTAGTTATATCTTTTAATAATAACTATAGATTCTAGTAATAAGGCTCGTAATTAATTAAAAATAATATTTATATATAAGAATCGCTCGCGGTCGATATTTATATTTACTTTACTCGGTTCGATTTCTTCGTTTAATAACTATAACTATCGTACCCTTTATATATAAAGACTAATAAGAAGAGCGGTCGATTATATATATATAATAATTTATTAATCGTATATAGTGCGTTTTATAATTAGGGTATTATTCGTAGTTAATAAATTCGTTAAAATAGAAAAGAAGGTAAGATTAAACCGCCCTACTATTTATTAAAGAAAAGTAAATATAACGTATTACTTTCTAGGTTATATATAAGGGGTATTATTCCGAAATAACACGGTATATATAATATTCTTATTATAGTTCTAATATTTTTTATATAAATAGCTCGTACCTAGTTAGGGTAGGTAAATTATTAAGGGCGTTTTATATATTACGATTACTCCTTTATAAAAGAGCTAATAAAGAAGTTTTTAATAAATTATAAAATCTATTAATTTATAATTTTATCTTATAATAATAGATACTCGCTAGTTCTTTAAACCCCCGAAGGTTTATTAAACCTTCTATCTTTACTCGTATTTAATATAGTAAATTAAGTAGCCTTAGGTTTAATATAATATTTAGTTTTATATTCTCGTTAAATCCCTAACTATATATATTACCGTTATTAATATTAGAGGTTATTATATATCTTATACTACGGCCTCTTCTTTAACTATACGTATCGTCGATAATAAGAGTTATTAGATTCTTTATATTAACGTTAGATCCCGAAGTAATCGGGTCCTAAATATTATAAATTTCTATAATATCCTAATTATTATCGAATCCCTCGGTATTTCTAGTTCTTTCTTTTATATATATAATATTACTAGGATCTTCCTCCGATTAGTTTATTATATATAGATTTTTATTTTAAAAGTTATCGTCCGAGTTTAAATCGTAGTTATATTTAATAAAATTAAATACTAGGAGCTCTTCTTTATATTTAACGTAGGTATTTATTTCTATTAAAAGTCTTCGTAGACAATTATAATAGAATCGTTTATACTTTTTCTTATATAATTAAATCTTTATTTAGTTTATAATAATCGTTAAGGTATCGCCTACGTAAGAAACCTTAATAAAAAGGCGGGGACTAAAGAATATAAAGTCTAGTTTCTCGAATCCTATTATATAAAGAATTATTATAGACTTCTCTTCGCCTTAATAATTATTAATAATTCCGGTATTTAAATCTTCTAATCCTATAGTAAACGCTAGCGCTTATTTTATAAAATTAATTTATACGAGATAATTTACGAGGATAAAGATATCTTTAGTTTTAATTCCTCTTTAGATATAATACTAGTAGAGTTTTATAGTAAACTATAACTCCCGTTTATTATAACTAGATTAAGAGAAGCCTATTTTACAATATTATCCGTCGGTATTAATTTAGATAAAGTTTATAAAGGTATTAAATAAATCCTTATATACTTCGGTAGTTATAGTAGTATTAGGGCGACCGGCCGGATTTATTATAAAGATAATAAAACTTCTATACTAAATTCTAGAGATAATATTAGTAATATTTATAATAGTTCGGTATTACTTTATTAGGTTATATTTAAGGTAACCTAAAATTACTTAGTATTTATATATACTCTTGTTTATTTATTTAGCGAAAGGATTATACTTTATATTTTACTCTTTAGGCGGTAGTTATTTATTATCTTTTAATAAATATATAATAGTTTTATATTATATTAAGGTAATAAAGAGCTCCTTATTATTAACTTTATTAATTTCTTAAATAATAATATAATCGTCTTTAAAATTCTTCTTTAGGATTATATAACCCGAATTAATAAAAATTATAATAACGATAGTAATATTCTTTATAAGGATATCCTCTAAGAGTAATAATTCGAGTATTTTAAATATATAATATTCCTCCTCGTTATCGAATATATCGTTATTTTTAACTTTATAGAATATCTCGCGAAAGTATTTATAGAGTTTTTAGTAGTAGGTTATATTCCCGGCTTCGTTTAATTTATATTTAATATTCTTTTTTATTATTTATTATAACTCTTTAATTTTTTAAGAGGTTATATTTTTAAATATAAACCCCGCTCTACTACTATAATCCTCGAAGTCTATATTATTTATTAAGATAATATCTTCGTTATCGTAGTCGATAAGATTATTATTATTATAATCCGAGCCTCTTTATCTTTAATTATTTTACGATTTATCGGGTTAAAGAGTATTACTAGTTTATATTATATCGGTTTAAAGATCGCTCTCGCCTTATAACTTACTATCTTTAATAATTTTATTATTATTTAATTATATACCTTTAGGGGTATTATTACCGTCTATAATAATATTATTAATAAAAGTAGGATTAATATTTAGGTTAGGTCGATCGAGAAGGTTTATAATTTATAATAATAAAATACCGAAGCTCGTATTATAAAATTTATAGCGGCGGTTTATAATACTAAAAAGTATTTCTCTAGCTTTATTTATTATAATTACCGCGAGCCGATTATATTAATTTTAAAGGAGCGAAGAGTTAAGTTATTATTATAAATTACTAGTATCGTAAACTATATATTATTAGTTCTCGTTTTAGACGACGGCTTATTCGGTTATAAATAAATAAAAGCGAATTATATATTTCTTTATAATTTTAATTCCTCTTTTACCGAGCCGAGTAAATTCGGTATTTAGTTTCGTAATAAAAGAGTCTACTATTTTATTTATTAAATTTAGGATCTTTACTTTTTTACCGGCCGATATAAATAATATAGTAGTAATTATATTAAATTTTATTTTCCCGGTTCTCTATAGTCTCTTTAGGAGTCCGAGGCTATTAGGTATATATAATAGGTATTTTAATATATCTACCTAAAATTTATTTAGATTAATATTTTATTATTCGAGTTTAACCTTAAAATCTATTCTTTAAAGAATATTAACTACGGTCTAGGTATATAAATCTTATCCGATAATAAATCGTTACTATCGAGGGTTATAGATATAATTTATATTTTCTTTATATATAGGATTTAGTATTTTAATAGCGGCTAGTTTAAATTTATATAGGATATTAAATAAAAGAGGAACGACTCTAATTATTATCGGCTCCGTATTAAAATAGAATTTTTTAAACTCTTCGTATAATATATTTTACGAGTCTATTAAATTAAAGACCGACTTTAATTTTAAATTATTTTAGTTATTCTTTTCGTACTTCTAAAGGCGGTTAAATATAATAATATAATCGAGCGAATTAACGTAAAGAAAGGGTTTTAATAGGATAATTATTATTTATTCTTTAATAAAAAATTTAATTACGAAGTTATCTTCCGTCGAAAAACGATATTCGTAATTCGAGGGTAAGTGGAGGAGGTTTATATAAATACGATTACCCCCTAATATAATTATTAGGGCGCGTAGTTAATATTTTTAAAATTAAAAATTCTTAATATCTTCTATCTTATTCCCCTCCTAGTAAATAATAAATATACCTTCGGTAGTCTAGTACTCGTTACTATTAATATATATTAAATTAAACGGTAAATTAATCTTTAGACGATTTATTACTAATATAATTTAATTTTTCTAGACTTTATATTTCGTATCGGCCAAACTATTAAACTAGTAAATATATAATATATATACTCGCTCGAGATTAAATATAGATAATATTTCGCCGTATAGGATAAAAAATGAATCCGCCTCTAAAGTCGAAAAGAAAATAGTAAACTTAATTATATCGCTCTTTAATTTAGTAAATACGTCGAGTAATTAATTTTAAATATATTAAAAGACGCCTAGATTACTAGTTTTTTATAGGATTCCTTTAGTCTACGCCTTCGCTAGGCGGAACGAAAATTCTATATATATTAGTTATTTTATAATATAGTAGGTAACTACTCCGACCTCCTATAATTTAATATAATAATCGAGGTATATTTATTTAATAAAATTATTTTAAACGGGCTTACCTATAAAAGCCTTAGGATATATATAAATTAACGGCTCGTTTTAAATATTATTTATAACGTTTAGCCGGAATACTTAAATATAAAATAATTACTCTTCGCGAGAGTAATCGGGAGTAGGTTCTTCTTTATCGATAAAAGTCTTAATCTAGATATATATACTAGACGACTAATTATTATTTTTATTTATATAAATCTTATATATTACGCGGGTATCTTTATTTTTAAATTATTTAATAGGTTTACCTTAACCTTCGAAGATAATTCTCGCTTTATACGAAAAGTTCTTCTTCTTTATAGGCGTAGTATTATTATCGGCTCGCTTTTTAATAAATTTAGGGGCTTTATCGCGCTCGATAGTTTAAGAATTTATATATACGTCGCCGATGACTTTACCGGGGTTATTTTTATCTAGGCGAGTAACCACGGTTTATTATTTACTCGGTATAATAAATTAATAAGATATTACTACCTAAAGTATAAAGGGGTATAGAATAAATAAGAGTTTAAGAAAACGAAATTATAAAGTCCGTTAATTAAAATTCCTATTAATAATGATTATTTATTTACGTAAAAAGTAATCTCTTTTTATACTATTACTCCTAACTCGGCGATTATATAGAGAAATTAAATAAGAAGTAAAATAAATTATAAATAATTTAAGATATAAAGACCTTCGACGTAGATTAAATTTAATAAAATAAGACTACGGAGTTTATTAATAGAATCCTGAAGTAGTAATAATTATCTATTTACGAGGCTCGTAATTCCTCGTATATAACTACTCCTATTAATAGTAATTATATATAAATAGGGAGGTAGAAGTTCTATAATCGGTAAATAAAGGTATAAGGGTATTTATAATAATTAAAAATTTATTAAGTTCTTTATAGTGTAGTCGTATTTAAAACTAAACGAGTAAAGTAAAGTATTAGTCGTAGTAACCTACTTTTTATAATTAATTAATAATACCTCGTTTATAGTTAGATATTTATATAGATTTTAAATAAATAATTTCTAAGAAGCTCGTACCGTTTTAAAGTAAATAATTAATAAATATAGAGATATAGATTTTACGATAATAAACGTTTTAATCGGCGGGTATTTTAAACGTTAACTCGTTATATAATAAATACTTTAATATATATAAATACCGGTATATTCGCCGGTTATTATTACCGAGGTACTCGGGAGTAAAGCGGTAAGAAGAGTAAGGTTAAAGAGTCTAGTCTTAAATAAATTAACGTATCGAGGATTATAGTTTAGTTTCGTTATTATAATCTTATTTTATAAGTTAACCCTCGATGAATAGTCTTCGGTAGAGATAAAAGTAAAAGAAATAATTATAATTATTTAGTAACCTTATATTCGGGCTTTATATCTATAAACCGCCGAGTAAAATAAATTAATTAAACTATACCTTAAAACGATTCGATATAAGGTACGATTTTTACCGGTATTTATTATAAAAACCCTCGTTAACCTACGAAGTAGTAACTCTTTATTTAAAGGATAATCTTTATCCTCTTATTCCTCTTTAATCCGATTTCTAGAAATAAACCTATTTTTATATTAATTCTTATCCGTAAATTAAATATTTATACCGGTAGTACCGTCGTCCTCGAAGGTTACTACGGTTATAGAGTATTTCTCGGTATATTTAACTAAAGGAGCCTTAGGGTATTTAAGTTTACGGTTATAAATATATTTCTCTTTAACGGGAGTACCTTCGGTAGTCGTATTTTTATTAATAACGGTGATATCTTTTATAATAATATTACTATTAGCGTCCCTATTATTAATTAAATCGGGCTCGACGGTAGTAACCTTATATCTTATACCCGTCTTTTTCTTAGAAATAATAATAGGGTTTACTCGCCGTTAGTAAAAGTATTAATATTAATACTCGCTTTAATTATAGGAGTATATTTCTTAAAAACGATTTTAGGCTTAACGGGTCCGGCCTATTTACAATTAACTATAATAATAATACGAGGGATATTTATAAATAAAGTACCTACTCGATTATTAGAGCCGATATATTCTTTATAATTAAAAGTAAATATCCGTAGCCCTAATAACCCTTCTATTTAATTATATATATTCTCGATATAATTATACGGTTAAATTAAATAGAAAGCGAGTCGAGATAATTTACGGGTAAACCGCTTATTCCTTTTATAAATTAATAGATTAAGAATATCGGTAGTATAGAGGCTAAATTTTATTTGGAAGAGACGAAAGATTTAATTTAAATCTATTTTCGAGCTAACTAGGAAGACTTTTATTTAATACGCGATACGGAAACCTTCGAGAAACCGACTATTAATATCGTTTATATTATATTATATACTACTATTTACTATAGTTATAGGTTAAGTATTATTTATAGGCCTTTACGGCTTATCGCTATTATTAGTTTCTAATATTTTCGCGTTTTTAGTAGAGGAGGGGTTCGGAGCTATATTACTCCCTCTTTTATTATCGGTATAAACGTCGAGGACGTATATAAGTCTCGGATCTTTTAATAATAACTCCTTCTATTTATTCTATTATAATAGTTATTAATAGTCCTAATCCCGAGTATAGTTAATAAATTAGATAATAAGGAAGACTAAATATATATAAACTAGTAAAATTATAAATAAACTAAGCCGTTACTTTTTAATATCGGCGGAATATCTAGAAATAGATTATTCTAAAGATAAGGATTTAAAAAATCTAAATATTAAACCGTTAAGATACTATTTATTTATTAGTGTAAATCGGCTCGCGGCGGGTAACCTCCAAAGTTTTATTATATAATAAATCTAGATATTACCCGTATATCTATTCGAAGAATCTACTTTTATTACTATACGGAAGACTATAAATTAATAAGAAATAAATCAAATATTACTTAATAATATATATTATATAAGAAAGTATATTTAATAAATATCGAACTCGTTTATCGAACGCCCCCTTTTCGACTTTTATTTCGGATATCCGATCTTACCTAACTATATATATAATATAATAATTATAAATCGATAGTATTACCGCGGTAAATAGATATTATAGTACTACGTATATATAAGTATTATAGGCGGAATTTCGTAAATTTTAATAAATTTAATAGATACCTACCGTACTATAAAATCTTCGTCGATAATTATTTATATAAGAAACCGCGAACTTTACCCTCTTTACCTCGGCGACTTTTATAATTTATAAAACTAACGACGTATATTTAAAGAGACGACGAGGTTATAGAAATAAATAATATAAAAGAAATTAATATAGGGTCTTTCGCCGTCGATATAAAAGACGTCGATATAAATACGGAGACTACTATTTATTAAACGCCCTCGAACCGGCCTAACCGTAATAATTTAGAGTATAATAAATAAAAGAAGTTATTAATTCTATTCTTTAATATCGGGCGTAAGGGTCTTTTATTTATATCCTTATATATTCGGGTAGAAACGTTTACGGAAGGTAGTAATCGTTATATAAAGATAAATACTAAACCCGACGAGGTAAATATTAATATTATAGAGTTTAGTATATATTCTTAACCTATTAATAAAATAAAAGGAGTATATTATTTGTTTCCGAGTATATACGACTACGCGCTCGCCTAGTGGTTTTACGAGGAAAAAGTGATTCAAGGCGGTCGCGATAAGTTTTTCCGTAATATTCGACTCGAACTATTATATAGTCTTTTTAATTATAAGAATACCGATAACCTAACCGAAATATAAGATAGTATTATATTTAGTATCGACGAAGATAAATAAATAAAATAGATATTTAATATTTAATTAAAAATCTAGGGGACCGAGTTAAAGAATTACGATATTTTATATCGAGATATTATTAAGGCCCTCCGATTTCTTTTAGGGTACCGGCCGTTTAAAAATAAAATAATATTTAAACCCGTACACTAGTATAATAGTAATAATAAACGCGTATATACCGAGATATATACCGGCGACTAGTAGTAGTAGATATAAAAGAAGTTTCTTAATAAAGTTACCGTAGTATTACTACTTCTTTCTATAGATAAAACCTTATTTATATAATATAAAGGTAATCTAGTCGTATAATTAATCTATTTTATTATAAGGAATTTAAAGATATAAATACGGCGAGGTTAAAAACGGCCGGGTTTAATACTCCTAGGACTTCTACCTATTATACTTAATAACGGCGAATATATTAAATCCGACGTATAATATAAATCTATATTAATTATACTCGATTATAAATATAATAGAAATTCTTATTTAAGATAATCTTAAAGTCCTAATTTTAAATTAGTAATTAGAATCGTAGCGATTATAAATCTCCCTATTATATATATAAACTAAAAGATCCGATTTTATTATCCGATTATTATAAACTTTATAGTAGATTATAAAGAGTAGGTTTTAATTATAAAAATTAAAAGCGGCCGATAATATACGATTTATATAGTATTATTAAACGAACGAGGTCTCTTTAAAGTAAATAGCGCCTCCGAACCTACTCTTTTACTTAATCCTAAATTCGGTAATAGCGCGAAGAAAATATCCTAAAGAATAATAATTAATAGGTATATCTAGTATATAATTTCGCCTAGTTATATACTACGGTTAATATATATAAAGTTATACTAGTTAATATATTATATTAATTATTTAAAGGTATAATTAATTATCTCTTTAAATAAATTATTTTAATTATCGAGGAGAGCGCGCCTACTACTAGGAAATTAAAGGGGGCGAAAATAGGACTAAAGAATATATTAGAAATAATATAATTAGACGAAAGATTTCGTATTATTCTAGCCTTCCACGACTTAAAGAATTATAAATATTATAGCGCCGTCGTATAATAAATAGGTAAAGACCGAAAAGCGATTATATAATAATTAATACTAGTAATCGCTCCGCTACTAGCCGATTTATACAGAAGGGAACTCTATTATATACGGGTATTTATAAATTTTATATTAATTATTTAATACTATTTATATAATAACGAGATATTAGGATATCTCTAAAACGTACTCTACTATTTTAATAAACTAAAGGATTATTTTCGCCGGTATAAATTAAATAACGGAGTAAACTCGGACGGTTATTTTAATATCCTAAAACTTTATATAATAACGTATTACGTAAAATAAATTCGAATATTCGGCGCTACGGATAACTATAATACCGAATATAGAGAAATAATATATCGTTATTTAATTAAATCTTTCTTCGAGTTAATTAATAAACGAGAGGTTTTTCAAAAATAACTCGTCTACTACGCTTCCCGTTACCTACGAATACTAGTTATAAAGGATAATCTATTTTATTTTATAACGAGATTATTTATTTTAAAAATAGTAACCTTTATAATTAAAGTACTAAAACTTAATTACGGGATTCGATTATTTAGGTTCTAATACGATCTAGAGTTTTAAAAAAGGAAGAGAGCTTTAAGGATAAAATTTAATATTATATATTAATACTTATTATCTATAATATAAAAGAAACTATATATCGAATATTTTCTAAAGGTATTAATCGTCTATATATATTAACGCCGGTAGGAGGGGGGTAAGGAACCGATAATTATTAAAATTATAAACGGGAGAGAAATTAATCCTACCTAAATCGATTTATATTTTATTTATCTTTATCCGTTTTTATAATACTAGAAGTTAGATAGGAAAGATTTAAAAGACCTAAAGAACCTAGTTACGGACCGCGTAATATATAAAATTAATTAATAGAGTTAAGGAGAGTAGAGATATAATTATATTTTAATATAAAAAGTATAATTATAGTTTTATATAGTTTTTTTTTATAGTTAAAGTCCTACCTAACTCCGGCTTCTCTTAACGGTATCGAATATAAACTATTAAAATATTAAGGGTAAACTATTTTAATATAATTATACCCTCGTCGATTTTTTAAAAATTCGTAATAGAGACTCTCTATATAATACCTATAATATAGTAGAGGTAGAATCATAGCCGGTAAATTTAATTATTAAACGGAGAATACTCGGGGGGCGTTAAATTATCCCTATAATAAAAATTATAAAAAATATATATATTATACCGGTATATATAGGTAAGATTATAAGAAAAGACGATATATCTTATATTAATAATTATACCGATTAGGACTTATATAATTTAATCTACGACGAGGACTTATTAATATAAGGGATATAAATAAATAATTAAATCTATTATAATTACGGTAGGCGAAGGTAGATTATATAGTTAATATAGTATTTAAACTTATAATATACTACCCAACCTATAGACTACGCGCGAATAATTAAGATAATAAGTATTATAGGATAAACTACGGGGGTAAATTATAGTATATTCGATTATAAATAATAAGAAATCGTTCTATTATAAGATATAAGTTAATTACTCTTATATTAATTAAGGCTAGGGCTCGGTTTTTTTCTTATTACCCGATTTTACCGCCGGAATAAATAAATAATAAAGTAATACCTCGATATTAACGGATATATAGAAGATTATTAAACGTAATATTTACGGTAGCTAGGGACGGGCTAATTAAGAATTAATTTAAAAGACTTTAATAATATAATATAGTCGGCGAAGATTATAAAAGCGAAGTTAGGTATTAATAAAACCGTATATTCGCTAATCTTTATATAATTATAAAAATAATTAAAGGTTATAGGTCTCCTAGGTTAAAGACTAAATATAATAAATATAAAAGACTATCTACGACCTATTTTCGTAAATATTTATAACGAGTTCGTTTATATATTCGGCGATATTCTTAGATAATAGAAGAACCGATATTTATTTTTCCTCGCCTAAAGAAATAACTATAATAAAAGGAGGCGGGTAAAGATTAAATAATATTATATAAATATTTAAAAAGATTAGGGACTCTCGAGCGCCGAGTTATTAAAAGAATTAGATAATAGGCCGAACTTTATTTATATAAATAAAAATATTAATCGGATTAACTCTATCCGCTATATAATATTATATATTAAAAACGGTATAGACTAGAGTATAATTTATACGATTTAGGATATTTAGAAAAGCGGTATATATACGGGGCTAATAAATATAGACGACCTCGACTTTAAAAAGTTTATATCTTTAATTAAGACCGATCTAAATTACGATAGTAAAAAAAACGCGATTATCTACGCCCGCTTTAGTCTATTAAATATAATTATCTTTAACGAACGGGAATAAAGAGTAGCGCTAGTAGAAATATATACCTAAAATATTAAATATTTTTCTTTTAATATCCGAGAACTATTAGTCGAGTATTATATAATATATATAGTAATAAACCCCCTCTAAAGGACCGAGACTTTTAACCGAAACTCGAGTAACCTAGGCGGCGAGGCTCTCGATATATAACTAAAATAAAAGTATTAAATTTAAATAGGAAAAAGGGTATTAATCGTAATAATAAATTTAATAATTAAAGATAACTAGCTTCTTTAATATAGACCTTAAAAATTAATATTCATAACGTTTAATAAATATTAATTATATTCGATAAACTAGGATTAGACCCTTAGGGTCTAATCCTATTAAGTTTAATTTCCTAAAAATAAGTAATTTCCCCTTTTTCCCTCGACCGCGTAAATTTTATTTTTATTAATAATTACTACTTTTTAATACCCTTTTTCCGCTTTATTTAATCCGATTAAAATAATATATAAATTCGTAATTTATACTTTAATAATATACTATCTAATAGGGTAAATTTACGATTTATAATTAAAAGATATTTAATATTAATCCGGCCACTTTTTAGGATTATTATAAAAATAACGCGTCCTATAAAGACTTGTAGCGGAATAGTTATTACTCTAACTCGGAATTAGAATATAATTATAACGATTCGGATTCTAGTAATAAAGAGAATAAATAGTCTAAAAGTAACGAAAAACGGAGTTATTTTAAAACTTTCCTAAATAATAAACGTATAAAGATAGGAGTAAATATCTCGGACTATATATAATCGAATCTAACTAATTTAATTATAGGTTAAAATTATCGTAGGTAAATTATTTTATAGAAGATTAAATAAAAGGAGGTTTTAACGGTAAAATTAATCTATATTCTATAATTATTTAATATTTATAAGGATTAATATAAATACGATCTTTACCTCTAGAGTAGTACGAAATACCGGACGAAGGTAAAGTCTTATAAAATATATATTATTATCGTTTTTAATTACGAGAAGTTTTTAAAAGCGATTGTTTTAACTAAATATATTTATAATCCGGGTAAAAGTAGAGAGCTTTAACCGGATAATAACCCTTAATAAATTAATAATCGGATGAAATATATATAGGACGTCGTAATTAAGAACTCGGGATTTAAAATCGGAATTAAATTTAATAAAATCGATAATCGGCCTACCCTAACCGAAATACGGAAAGTTAAATTTATTTAAGTAAATATTTCATATTAAAGTTAATTTAATATATAATTATTCGACTCCTTTAAATAATAGCGCGCCTACGCTTTAGCGATTATACGAACTATAATAATTACTATATATATATAGAACGACTCGTAATAAAACGTAATCTCTCTCGCCGCTAGACTATTATACCGCTAAACTTTTATATATTTTAATATAAAATATACTCTAGTCTAATAGCGTAACTAACGAAAGTATAAATTAATAATAAAAAAAATAAATAGGCGAACCCTATTCTAATAAAAATACTCGTTTATATAATATTTAAATTATCGAAGAACGATTTTATTAACGAAGAGAATATAAGAAAATTCTTTAAACCCCTCCCCGATCTTTTAATTATATTTACCGCTATAATAGTAATATATATTATCTCGGAGTACTTTACTAAAGAGTATAAAATCGAGAAATTTAAAGGGGAGAAAATTTAGAGTAAATACTCGTATTCTTTTTTATTACCGATAAATATATTATAGCTAGTTAACGAGAGTCCGTATTAAACTAATAAAGAAGAATATAAAGGGTATAAATAAATCTCGACGATAAAAGATATAAAACCCGTATTCGTAAAGTATTATTAAAGGGGGTAAGGGATATTATTAAAAGTATAAAAAAATTCGACTCTAATAACGATACGGTTATAATAAACCTCGATAATTATTAGATATATAATCTACCCTTCGTTAATAATTTAAATAACGACGAATAAATTAACTTTTCGGATAATAAGCTCTAAGGTAATCTTTTTATATTAATTAATAATATAAAAAATATATAGGTTAATACGTGTAAAACGATAACCCTAAAATAAATTAATTAGGTATTTATAGTTTATCTTTTTATAACCCGTATATCCTAATATCTTTAATTTTTATTATTACCCGAACGCCGGTATTAAGTTCCTAATACGTAAATTTAATAAAGTATAATTATCTTAGACTTAATTAATTTATTATTTACGATAGAATATCGCCCCCGACTCGTTCTTATTTTTACTATAGAATCTTAAATAAACCTCCGCTAGAATAAAAGAACCCGATAATAATACGAGGGTTAAAGTATAGAGCGGCTCGCGTAAAACTTCTAAACCTAAAGAGAAATATACTTTTAATATTATATAAAGAGAAAAATAACTAGAAGATTAGGTTATTTTTAAATTATAGAGATTTAAGAAATTCTAGGCCGCCTTTATACCGGAAGAACTTAATTAAGTTTAATATAAAAGAAATAATACTAACTCGATTATATTAAGCGATAATAAGAATAAATATAAAATTTATATTAAATAACTAGGGAAGAGGTTATAAGTAATAATAAAATCTAAAAAAGATAAAATTAGGGAAGAATAAAAATAACGATATAATTTATATAAAGTTTAATAGATAATAATATATTAATTAAATAATATAATAAAGAAGTCGGAAAGAGGTAGATAATAACTATATATCGAATAAAATTAATAATTATTTATGAAACTCTAATAAACGTATATTTAGTACTAAACGCGTAAATTTATATAATATTAATAATAGTAGCGGTAACGGTAAAGACGGCGATTTAAGTTACGACGGAGAAGTCGCTAAAAATTAATAAAGCGATAAGAATAAAGAAACCGTTAAAGTCGATAAAGTTATAATAGGATAATAATATAGATTTATATATTTAATAAACGTATTATCTTAATAGCGATATATACGTTTATTAAATACGATCTATTAATAGTAATTTACGCGTTTAATAAATATAATACTCCGACTACGATATAATCGCCCGATACGATTCGCGCGTATTTATATTTAATATAACTATATAAAATAGTAAATAGTAACTATTAATAAAAAAAGGCTACTCTTAGTAACTTTTAACGAAAATAAATATTAAAACGATCTCTAGGGCTAGTATATAAACTAAATAGATCTAAGTGTATCTTATGTATTTTTCGGTAGAATACTAGCTCCCCGCTTTACCGATAAAGCGCTCCGAGTAAATTAAGATTCTTAGAGTCGTTTATACTTTTGTAGATAAAACCTAGTCTATATTCGATTAAATAACTCATAAATTCTATTATATACTAGTTAAATAGATATTAAACGGATAGTCCGCGTATTAAAATTTAAATAATATAACTATTAAAGTTAAATAAAATATATATAATAGAGTAATAAAATTAAAAATAAATATATAATAGAGTAATAAATTAATATATATTAATTTTATAATAGAGTTAAAATTAATATATATTAATAATATAATAGAGTTATAATAAAGTAGATAATAGAGTTAAATAAATTATATATTATAAAATAAACTAGAATCAAATATAAAATAAAATAAAAATAAA
>JAABUS010002680.1_pt1 | contig 32506 bp, 29 predicted proteins | sample 5560161 | NCBI WGS metagenome assembly JAABUS01 (sample SAMN10711885, study PRJNA513376) | rock metagenome | isolation source: Antarctica rocks | place: Antarctica: Victoria Land, Trio Nunatak nord | collected 2016-01-04 | reverse complement strand
TTGATCGAGATCAACTTGAGTGCTTTGCTTTGCTATGAGAGCAGATTCAATGAATCTATTCACTGATTTCTGATTCATGAGTCTCTTCAAGATGATCGTTGATGTAACAATCGAGTTCAAGTTCTTTCGTTTTCTTTCGCAGATCTCGTTTGATTTAGATCTGTGAAATGCTGATTGACTGCTTGCTTTCAAAACAATAGATTTCGATGTTTGAATCTTCAACGATGATATTAATCGATTGTTTGCAGAATCTATCAACATTTGATTTCTTTTCAATCAGAGATTTTCAATGATTATCTTGTGTTGATCTAGACGAGTTATCAATAGAGACATCATTTCATTCTTGTGTTCTTGTATCATGATCAATGTATACAGAGCGTGTGTAATCGACTTTCGATCAGAAGTTTCATCATATGATTGAATCGACTTTGATTTTGACAGCGATATTGACTGAATATCAAAGCGTTCATATAGCTCTGACATCAAAGATTCATCAATGAAAGTCATGTTAGTGACTCTCGTATCTATCAGAGCGAAAGATCTGAATATCTTTTCTAGACTATTCAAGATGACGTCAACAGTGAACGACTTGAAATCAAATGAATCGTCAGACATGCTGATGAAGCAGAATACGAGTATAGCGTCTTCAGTCACTACTTTGACGAGAACAAGTCGTTTTTCGAATTCGCTGCGATTTCGTGCATCTGAGCTGACTCAAGACAGTCGCGTGCTCTATGTTCTGACTTCTTGCATTTGAAGCAAAGTTCTTTTTTAAACAACTTCTTTCTAGCAGAATCAACGTTCGATATTCTGAGTTTCTTTCATACAAAGATTGAAGCTGAGATCGCAGTAGTGATCATCATCAAGATGCTAGCGATAGAACGAGTGACTTGAGTCGTTGATGTCTTGAAGACTGATCGAGCATTCAATTTCGTCAATTGAACGTCGACTTGCATACAGATGTCGACGAATTTGTTCAAATTCATAGTTCGTTCGTTGATCATGACTCGCTGAAGATCTGAGCTAATCTTATGCTGAAGATCATCTAGTAGAGTTTCGTTATTGTACCCTAGTTTCGCACTAAGTCTCTGAAATTTCATTCAAAATTCATGAAAGAAGATCTTGTTTTGATACAGCTTCAAGAACTGTCGTTGAGTCGTGTGACGTTGATTGAAATCGTCGTACATCTTATTTATGATCGACAGTATCTCTTCTGCTTCAAGAAACGAGTTCGTGATCGTGTCTCTCATTTCGAGTGCTATGTGTTTGATCATCGTTTCACTGACTCGACTTTTCACATATGCAATCTTCATTTCTTCGATAGAAAAATGATTCTTGTTCATCTTCAGCTTGTTTCGCATTCGAGACAATCAATTATTCACATTCTGCCTCGAATTTTTGAACAGAGACGAGTCAGATAGCTTGATCGACTTCGAGAATCGATCTTTCGAAATCGAAGTGCTTAGTCGACTTGATATCGCTTCTAGATGACGTATAATCACGTTCTTTTTCTTCATCTCTTTCTGTAAACGCGTTCGAACAGCGTTCAACGTTGTCTGCGTAGCTTTCAACTCGATATTGATAGCTTTCAATTCGACGTTGATCTTGTTGACGTCATTTAACATCTGAATCATGTCATTGTGAGTCTCGATTTCGATGTCATGCTGTTGACATATGTACTTGATAAAGACAACGAGATCGTCTGCTTCATGAGCGCTTATTCAAGCATTCAGTTTCGTGCTGATGCTGATCTTGATCATTTCGTGATCAAAGAGCAACGCGTTAGTGTTCTCTTCTTCGATATTTGACGACGCATTCGTGCCTTCTTCTTCTGATGCTGTTCAATTCTGTGATAGAAGTGATTCTCTTTCAGCATCTCGAGTTTCGTAGCGAGTCGTGCTCACTAATTCTGATTCTAATTCTGTGCTTCTAGTCATTGTGTGAATAGAAAATTGCTGATTGAAATTCAACTGAAATTTCTGATTTCAGTTCTAGAACAACGCGTTCATGTTCTTCTGTTCTTCTGTTCTGACGACGAGCTCAGTAAAGAGTTAGTCTAGAACAACGCGTTCGTGTTCTTCTGTTCTGTTCTAGAAATTTCTTGATTTCTAACAAGTCTTCTGAGCTCGATTTTCTGATTTCAATTCTGATTTAAGTTTGAATGATGTAGCTTGTTTTTATATCGTCTACACGTCGATAGCAAGATTAATAAGCTTTGAACTAATGTTATGAATCTGCATAGAGCGAATCATATAAGTGTATTCTAACTAGAAGTTCAAAGCTGAAGAAGGAAGAAGATGCAACACGTCGTGAGTTTTACTCACGAAGACACGCTAGGTCGCTAGCGTGTCAACATCAGCTCTATACTAGTCTATGATAGTCTGACATGATTTATGTTAGACTAACTCGAAGTGCACAATCGCAACAAGTAGATGAGCTAATACATTTGAATCTCGTCGACGATGATAAGATATCTAAGATCAATGAAGAATTCAGATATGTAGCTACTATGATTGATGACTACAGTCAATATACGATCATTTATCTACTGCAACGAAAATTCGATCTAAAAGACGTACTTCGAAAATACCTGAAATTCATGAAGATTCAGAGCACTTCGATTCAGCAACTACGTTCAGATAATGAAGATGAGTATGCTGATCATCAAATCATTGAATTGCTTGAAGAGCATAAGGTCAAATGAGAGTCAATGACATCATATAACTTGAGTCAAAATGAAGTTGCAGAGCAATGTTTTTGCACTCTTTTTGAACGAACTCGCGCTATACTGACTAGCGTCAATTTGTCGATACAACTATGAGATGAAGCAATAATGACTGTCATCTATCTGAAGAACAGAAGTTCTATCACTGCGTTGAACAATATAACTCTCTATGAGGCATGACATGACAAGAAGTCTGATCTTAGCTATCTACATACGTTTAAATGCATAGTCTATCATCAGGTGAAGAAAGCTTATCGAAAGCTCGATGACAAGAGCTTAAAATGTCAGTTCTTGAGCTACAAGAAAGTCAATCAGTTTCGCTTGTGAAACGAAAAGAATGTACTAATATCTAGTCACGTTCAATGAGACGAGATAGTCATCGAAGTTGAGAAGTATGAAGATCTTTCGATACTAAGCTTCAATGATCAAATTGACGATTCATCTTTCTCGATAAAGATCACTGAAAATGCGAAGATCGCGAAAATAGTCGACGATCATCAAACAAGAACATCAGTCGCTTCACAGAAAGCTAGTAGAAGCAGATCACTAGAACTAGAATCAAGCGAGTCAGATAGTTTAAACAATTCTGATGCTTCTGATGCTTCTGATGCTTCAAGTGAACGTTTCAAACGAGTCATTGCTGAATCAGTTGACTACAGAACACTAAATGATCTCTGAGTCAGAGATCATAATTGAGGCTTTGCCAGTAGAGCAAACTGAGTTCAAATCAAATCGAATACTTCACAAACAGTAAAACATGCTAGAGCTAGTTTCGATTGAGAGCAATGAAAGCTTGCATTCAGAAGTGAGCTCGACGCTCACATCAAAAATGACATCTTTATTCTGAAGACATCTTCGTCGAATCAATGAATACTGTCGACGCGCTGAGTAACTATCATTAAGCGAGAACTCAAAGAAGAGATGATCAAATACAAAGCTAGATGAGTGTGTAAGAAATTTCGTCAGAAGCAGAGAATTGACTATGACGAGATCTTTGCTTCGATGATCAGAGTCACGATCATCAAAATGCTTCTGACATTGACGGTCAAATATGACTACGAAGTCGAACAAATGAACGTCATCATCGCTTTTCTAGAAGCACATCTAAAGAAAGAGATCTGAGTGCAGCAATCTTCGAAGTTTGAGCAAAAAGAATCAAATGAAACCTTTTTAGCCTGTCATTTAAACAAGATTCTATATGAACTAAAACAAACGTCTCGAAAATGATATGCAACTCTGAAAGTTTATCTCATCTTCATCAACTATCAAAGAATAGAAATTGATCATTCAGTGTTCATTCATGATAATGAGATCATTATCGCTATCTATGTGAACGATTTACTCATTCTAGAATCGAACATATTTGATATCAAAGCACTGAAGCTGCAATTTGCAGAGCGCTTTCAAATGAAAGATCTTAACTCAATTGAATGATATCTAGAAATGCACATAACTCGTGATAAAGCTGAATGAACTCTTTGAATCAATCAAAGCATCTATATCAAGCGAGTCATTGAGCTTCTGAGCATGAGCGACTGCAGCTCAACTAAAACATCGATGCATCACAGATGTCAGCTCAAAAAGAACGTCTATTGAAAGTTCAAGAAGTGAGTCAAGTATCAAGCTATCTCTGAAGAAATAGAGAGCTATCAATCAATCATCGAAACACTGATGTGAGTAGTCTGTCAAACATGATTAGACATAGTCTATGCAGTGAGCAAATGCAGCAGATATTCGACAAATTCTACCCTTGATCATGATCTAGCTGTCAAACAAATCATTTGTTATCTAGTCAAAACTGCTCAGCTGAAGCTTTGATATGAATCTTTCAAAGTGAAAAAAGTTGAGAAAGCTGAATTCTTTGAATATATCGATTCAGCTCATGCGAATTGCTTGAATTCTTGAAGATTCACCTTCGACTATATGTTTTTTCTATGAAATGAATCAATTAGTTGAAGCTTCAAACGTCAGCAATGCGTTAGCACGTCATCTGCTGAAACTAAATACGTCGACGAATGTAATGCAGTCAAGAAATTAATCTTTCTGATTCAAGCATTGAAAGAGATGAGATATGATAATTTGAATACAAATTCAACTATCATTTTAGCTGACAATCAAGCGGCTATAAAAATGAGTAGCAATCTCGTCAATCACTCTCGAGTCAAGCACATTAATACATCGTATCACTATGTTCGAAACAAGGTAGAAGAGAAAGCAATTAGGTTGAAATACATACTCATTGATCAAATGATGATCGACGATCTTATCAAGTCTCTGAAGTCAGGCAAATTTCTGAGATTCAGATCAGTCATGAGACTAGCTTCAAGAAATGAAGCTATTCTCGTCGAGCATGACGTCGACGAGTAAAAGAGCATGAATATACAGTCAGTAGAGAGTCTGAATAGCTTCATATAGAGCTTCAATTTCTAAGAGAAAGTGTTGAAAATGATGAAAATAGAAAACGATACTGTTATCTCTGTGATTAGTAATCTTCGCATTGATTCGACGCTAGTGAATGAGTATTTACCCTTCGCTCACTTCTTTTCTTTCTTCTTCATTCGTATGCTCTACCTACTACATAGTTTAGTCAAATATATCTATATGTCTATCTATTCTCGTGTTCTCGTATATCAAGAGCATCATATTGATTTGAGTGCTTTGCTCAACTCATGCATTTGTGATCTGAAGTATATGCATTTCATTTGTCAAATGATCTTGTTTTTATGATCATTGTGCTTCAGATATTTATTTCATGCTTTTAATGTATCTTGCATTTTTCATATGATTTGCAGTCGTCTTGATTTCATTACTACTTCAAAGCAGCTTTGATTTCAAAAGTTTCTTGCTTAATTTGATGATTTTGTCAAGAAGATAAATTTCTCAATGATTTTCTGTAGCACTCTGATAATTTTGCACATTCTGTCATTCATCATAGTCTTGTCATTTAGAAAGCATTTCAAGAGTAAATGTATTTGCAAATAAGCACTCAATGCTTCTGTATTCATTTTTTTTCAAAGTCATCAAGTCAAGAGCTGTACTGAGATTGTTTGTAAACATAGCTTTGTAATGATTGAAAGATGATTCGATCTTTGATGCAAATCAATTCATATTTTGCACTTGCATATCATGAACTATATTTTCTCGCTGCTAAAGACTAAATCAATCATCGTAAATTGATTATAAGTCTCATGAGTAATAATGTCTAACTTCAGCAATAATTTCAGTCTTGCATTTGTGATGACATTTAGCAAAGTATCAATCATCATATGATGAGTGAAGCATCTTTGCTTCTGTCAGAATCGTGTCTAGATGATACAATCAATGAAGATCAGAGTTGATAGTGCTTGATCTTTAAAGATAGCTATAACTGAATATTAAGAATACAGAAGAAGATTGATACAAAAGCTTCTATTTATGTAATGTTCATAAACTGCGCTAGACTTGAAAGAAATGTGTTTGTAACATGAAAAGAAAATGATGTAAATGAACAAGATGTTGATGAAAGAAAAAGAGTGTTGAGAAAGAAAAAGAGTGTTGAGTCATATCTGAGTCAGATCTGAGTCAGATCTAGGTCAGATCTCGACTAAATCGTTGACTAGCTCTAATCATTATGCAGAGTACTCGCTAGCGTGCACTGCGAATTGATTAGAGCTTCAGCCTTATTAATCTTGATACGCTCGTAACATTACTCTCTTCTTCGAAAATTCATGTTTGCATGAATGTAGTTCTTTTGCTGACTTTTGTTGATAGTTATTTCGATATTTAGCGCGATTTGCTTGAATATAGCTTATGAAATTCGTTCAAAACTTTCTCTGAGTCATTGAATTTTCCTTTATCGACATAATATTATTCATCGTTTCTATCTAGATCTTTTCATTTGACTTTGTACTGTATTTGACCTCGATAGCGTCTGAAGTTCAATATATCATCTATTTCTCAATGTTCATTATCTTTAATAGTGATTGATCTGAATGATTCTGAATGTTATTCTGATAAAGAATCTTCTGAATACGATCGTAGTAGCTTCAAGCTGAACATTGAGTGTATATGCTTCATGCTTGTAGATAAACGAAGATGATAGAAAGTTTCAACTTTGACAATGATTGAGTAGAAATCTAGCTGTTTATCTTTCAAATTCTTGCATAGTCTTGTGATTTTGACGTTTCTGAAAGATAGTCAGACCTGATCATTTATCTTGTAGATGATGTCTCGTCTATGTTTATTTATCTGAGCTTCGATAATCAGCTTAGTTTTTTTCAATTGTTGATGATCAAAGTTTAATAGTTCTTTCATTCAAATGATAATATCATTTGCTTTTCTAGCTTTAATTCATTCACGAGTGATTTCGTAGTCAGTTATATCTGAATCGAAACTCATTCAAGAATGAAATTCTTTATTGAAGTAGAAAGAAATCATTGAGATGATCGAGAACGTATTGACATTGTCACTGAACTCAATCATAAATATTCATTTAGTTCAATCATTCTGCATGTAATTACAGTAGATTCTAAGTTCACGTTCAACGTCTTGATTGACTCGCTCTGTTTGATCATCGATCTCAGAATGATAAGCAGTGAATAGACTAGCTGTGATTCTCAGTCGCTTGCAAAGACTTTTTCACATAGTCAATATGAATTGAGAGTCTCTGTTTGAAACAATAGAACTGAGTAAATCATGCAGTCAATAAACGTTTCATAGCATGATTCAAACCGTTTCTTCAACTGAGATGTCATCGTTTTCTCAATGACAGAAAACATAATGACATTCTTTGATGAGATAACATATGATTGTGCAAATGACGTTATAGTTTTCTGACAGAGATAGTTCAGTGATGAAGTTCATAGTTATATCTTTTCAGCGTTTCTGTGAAATCAAAAGAGAATGATGAAGTTCATTAATGCTATTTCTAGAGACTTTGCTTCGCTGACAAGCATGACAGTTTCAAATGTATCATTGAATAGTAGCTCAATGATCTGATCAATAGTAGAAACGCTGAACTAAATCAATGATTCATTTATTGTTGAGATGAGAGATTAAAGATTGATCATGCACTTCTTGTAGTAATTTCGTGTGCATGTTCTCAGAGATTCACAGTAGATCTTTTCTAAATAAAACGTTGTCAATGATTTCACAGTTCTTCAATTTAGTGATATGAAATTTAAGCTTGTTCTCGTTCATTGCTTGTCTATATTCACTGCAGAACTCATCTGTTTAATTGACTAATCATACTCTCTGATAAAGATTGACTTTCGATTCAACAGATAAAACATCGACTTTATCAGAGATCAGAATAGTCTGAAAACGATCTTCAAAACGCTGAGCTGATTCAGAGACGTTTACTAGAAACATTCTGATTAAAGCATTGACTTTAGTGTTCATTTTGCCTGATTTAAAGATGATCTAAAAATTGAACTTCAATAGAATGTTCAGATAGTTGACTTGATGTTGACTTAACTGTTTGTTTTTCATGAAGATCTTCAAAGTTTGATGATCGATGAACATCTGAATGAGTAGTTCAGTGCACTTCAGCTCAAGTCATCAGTGTTCGAAGCATTGAATAATGACTAGCAATTTCTTGTCATAGATGTGATAATTGATTTCAGCGAGAATCATGCTTTTACTGTAGAAAGTCACTGAATGAAGAACTTTCTCATCATTGTACTGAGATAGTATTTCATCTTTTACATAGTTTGAAGCATTGATTTTCAGAATAGCTTGTTATTTAGAATCGAAATAATGAAGTACAAAGATCAAGCTGACTTGTTTCTTTAAATTGTCAAAGACTTGAACACAGATCTCATTTCATACAAAAGATGTGTTCTTTCTAGTCAGCTGAGTGAATGATTTGACTAGCTTCGAGAAGTTCTTAATGAAACGATGATAGAAGTTAACAAATCTCACGAAGCTCTGAATTTCTTTTAGATTGATTGAAGTGATTCAGCTGACTATGACTGTCATCTTGCTGAGATTCATACGAAGATCTAGTTCTGATACAATGACTTCTAGAAAGACAGTCTCTTCTACATTGAATTTGCACTTTCGAATATTTATCTGCAGTTCAGCTTCGCGTAGTCGATTCAATACTAGTTTGACGTGATCTTTATGTTTCTTTCTTGTTTTGCTATAGATGAGAATGTTATCTAGATAAACTTGACAAAAGTCGTTCAGAAAGTCTTATAAAATGTCATTCATATATTGCTGAAAAGAGATCGATTCGTTAGTCAGTTTGAATGATAGCATCTTGTATTTATATGCTTCTAAAGCAGTGATAAAAGTGATGTAATTCTCGTTATCAAAGTGCATTCAAAGTTTGTTGAACGCTGATATGATGTTCAATCTAGTCAGATGCTTGCAATTCACTATTTTATCAATGATCTCGTCTATCAATGAGAGAGAATATCTATTTCTTTTGAAAATGACATTTAGCTTTCAATAGTTCACGTAGAATCAAAGATCTTCATTTGCTTTAAGAGCAAATAGAATCAATGAGAAATAGAAAGTCTGACTGAAAGTGATGAATCTCTTTGACAGATTCTCGTTCAAATACTTCTTTACTTTCAGAAGTTTGACAGAGAACATTTGATATGCTCAACAGCGAGAAGATGTTGAATCACTAGTGAGCTCGATTTTATGATCGTAGAAGCGATGAGAAGATAGTTTATTCAATTGAGCTCGATCAAAAACATTTAGAAACTCATGATATTTTAATGACAGCTTCGCTTTAATATCTTTCAAATTCTGAGTCAATTTATTGATTGAAGAAACGTTTAGAACGTTCAAATTGCACTGAGTATTGTACGTAATTTCTCTATTGATGTTCATCATGAATAAAGCAAAGACTTTGATCTTGTTCTTCTTTGAATGATTCAACAGTGTTTTGAATGAAGTGATGTTTATGCTTCAAATTGAGAATGACTCTTTCTGAATTGTAGTTGAAACAGATCATTTGAGCATTCTAGAAGTCTTTGACTGAGAGATAGAAGTAAACAAAGTTGATCGCGATCAACTTGAATGCTTTGAATTGAAAGAAATTGAAAAAATCGAAATGAAAGTATCTAATTGATTTGAAAAAATGATGACGTCGATTTGCATATTCAGTAATATTTCATTTTTGTTCATTCATGATTTTTCTAATATGACTTCGTGATGATTGATGTCAGCTATCAACATAGAAATAGTCAATTTCTTATGACTTTCAATGATGAGATTCAATAGAATTTTATGAGTGATAGTCTTCTTAGATATCTTTTCATCATATTCTTTTATTAACTTCTCTTTTGTCAATGATATAGGTTGAATTTTCAGCTCTTTACATACTTTGTTGACTAGATTGATATGTATGATCATATAAACGACTGAATCACTGTCTATCAAAGAGCGAAGACTGAATGATTCATTCTGCAAGATGAGAAGAGTATCGACTAGAAATGACTTATCAAAGTAAGTCTCTTTCGATAGAATTTCGTCTAGATTGCACAAAGATATAATCTTCACTTCAGTGATTGTTGAAAAGATGACTAGTTTTTTGACTCAAGCTCTGATTCAGTATTGAGTTTGAAACGATCATAGTTCTCATCAACTGCATTAACTTTGATAGATTGATTCAAGCATTCTCTGAAACTATGATCTGATTTGTGATATACAAAACAGGTTTCAACTAAAACGTTTGCATTCTTGACGCTAGTCAAAACTGCGCTGCGTGACTTTGATCAGTCAAACTTCAAAGTTGAAGACTGAACAGCAATAGTTGCTCTAGAAATGATGATCTTTGAATCATCACGTTTGAGTAGTTTGTTCTTGATCTCTCGAACTGCTTTATGTTTATTGTTCAAGCGAATCAGATAGTTTCAAATATCTGATAGCTTAATGAGTGACTTCATCTGAGCTGTTCAAAAGATTCAAAGACGAGAGTTTATTTTATTCTTTAGATTGATGACTAGTACGTTCTTCTAATACTTTAGATAAATGTATAGTCGTTGAAATTGATTAAAGAAATCGCTGAATTTCTTTGATTCTTGAATCAGATTAATATATTCTTTATGATAGTTATCTTTCTTATCAGAATCATGAAACGATTAAGCTAGTTTCTCTAGAAGTTCATTGACAGTCAGATAAAGATTGTCACAGTTGAGATTGCATCTGACTTGAGTGATTTTGATGACGTCATCTGCTAGTCGAGAGTTTATGTAGCTCAGCTTGTAGAGTTTATTTGAGAAGATGTCAACGTTAATTGCTAACTTCTCTCGTATGTCAAGAGATCAGTTCTCTCAAGTAGAATTCTTTTCATCAGTGAACATTGAAGAATTGAGTATTTTGTGATATCTAAGTCGTTCAAAGTAGATGACAATCAAGAAAGCAGTGATGATTACATTGACTGTGATAGCAGTGAAAGCTTGTAGTTTTGCTTTCAACTGTTGAATTTCGCTCTTGTCTTGTTGTTTTATCTTGACGAGATGATTTGTTTCTCTATTAAGAACATAGATACGTTTCTTTCATACTTTCATATCATCAAGTATGATGATTTCAGCATTTGATTCATTGAAGACAATGAATGAAAAAGCGTATTATGAGTCAATGATAAAAGAGAAAGCTTGTGAACGTGTTTATTGCAAGAGATCAACGAAAGCTTTATCTTTATTAGATGTGTTCTTAAATGTCATAGTGAAGAAGATGAGAATTGTTTGAAAGAAAATTGAACGAATGACGATGCTTGATGATTGAAAAAGAAAAACGTATGTTTATTCAACAAAGAAGATATTTCTGAAGATGATTGATCTTGAAGCAATTCACGAAGATTCTTTATTGTAATTCTCTTGATCAATTTGATTCTTTAGCAATTCACGAAGATTCTTTATCATAGATTCTATTAATCGATTTTGAATGAATACGTACTGAATGAGCGATAGATCTTCTAGCAATTCAACAATCATATGTTCTTGTTGATTCTATGAATTTTCTGATGTTGTTCTTGTCTTTTGAGATTGAATCATCAGGTAAACAAATTTCTTTAGACTCGATTTGTTTGTACGAGTTGATTGAATGAATAATGAGATCAGTATCATGTGATTAACGAATTCTTAATATAATGTCAGAATCGTGTCTAAATGATACAATCAATGAAGATCAGAATTGATAGTGCTTGATCTTTAGAAATAGCTATAACTGAATATTAAGAATACAGAAAAAGATTGATACAAAAGCTTCTATTTATGTAATGTTCAGAGACTGCGCTAGACTTGAAAGAAATGTGTTTGTAACACGAAAAGAAAAGAATGTAAATGAACAAGATGTTGATGAAAGAAAAGAGTGTTGAGAAAGAAAAAGAGTGTTGAAAAAGAAAAAGAGTGTTAAGTCATATCTGAGTCAAATCTGAGTCAGATCTAGATCAGATCTTGACTAGATCATTGACTAGTTCTAATCATTATGCAGAGTACTCGCTAGCGTGCACTGCGAATTGATTAAAGCTTCAGCCTTATCGAGCTTGATACGCTCGTAACAGCTTCTTTCAATGAGAATGATGTAGATTAAAATCTTCTATGATCAATTGTTTGCAATCATTCTTGAGTAGTTCATTTAAACGAGAAATGATTAAAGATTTCTTTGTAAATGTAATAAACAGTGAGCATGAATTGTAAACATTTAGAAGTTTTAGCATCTGCATTTCATCATCTGTGTTGCAAGTTAATAATCTGATTAAGCAAATGTCTGACTCAGCTGTTTCTACTATTCATTAATTGAATCTTAAACATTTGTTAATGTATATGCATGTTCTTGATTGAGATGATGAATTTTTCACTACATGAAAGAAGTTGTGAGCTGAGCTAAATGATTGCAAGTCATTAATGTTGCGTTCTTGCTTCTGTATGACTATTATGTCGAATTTGCAAACTTTTCTATTGATCAAGAATGATTCTTGAATCTTTAATGATTTTCTGATGTTGTACTGTAGAATTTGTAGAAAGAGTTGTTTTATTATAGAATTATTTGTAGTTGTTGTTGACTCTGCGCTGAGAAGACTCTTTGTATGCTTTCGATCACTGAGAATCTTTCGCGCAGCAAGAATGTTATTGATAATGCATATTAATAATGCAATATAACTTGTTTATTGTTGACAAGTTCATTTTTAGCATATGCATCAGTATGTAAAATATTTAAAAGCTCAATGCATTCAACTGATTATTATGTTATTAAAGAAACTTTAATCTTTAAATTTATTACTACTATTAAAAAGATAATGCACATGAATAATGCATTATTTACTGACATACTAATGCTTTGCAACAGAAAAGACGTTACAAATCAGATATTGTTGCATTGCATGAAATTTGAAAATATCAGAAGATTGCAGAAAATCTTATTCTCAAAATGATCTTCAAAAAACTAATTAGAAAGATTATGTATAATTATGCTTAAATGAACATGCTATAATATGATTTTTGCATTCAGCATTCTGTTTTGAATGCTTTTCAAGAAGTCATTAAAAACTTTATGATTTTCTTTATGAAAAGTAAGTGCATTATTCTTTCACATTATCACTTTTGTTGTAGAATTTTCATTGACATTTTGCTTTATGCAAACATCAACTTAACAATAATTCATGTCAAACATATCATCATTCAAGATAAAAATATAAGATTTATGAAAAATTTCATGATGAATTTTGATGTCATGTTTTTCAAGACAGACTAAAAAATGTCTGTTTTCATTAATTAAATAAACAGTGTAATTCTTGAAATCACATTCATATTATTCTTATGCATTACTTTTGTGCATTGACTTAATTGTACTTCTAATAAGTACGTGCTTTAAATGCAAGATTTTTAATAAATGAAGCAATATTGCAAATCTATGAATAAATTTGCATCAGAACAGTTTTCAAAAACACTTGAAATGAATCAGCAAACTTGTTGATCTTTTGATCATCATTCTTCTCTTTGCAATAAATATTTCAAAACTTAATAATAATTTTATCTGAATTTAAATTCATAGTTCAATTATAATATTTTATCAACATTATTTATTTCAACATTTTTGAACTTATCTGTAATCAATCTCATCAACATACTTTTCTAGTAAGATTGAAAGTTCGCTTAATATTTATTAAGAATATTAAGCATGAAAGAACATTTTTAGTCATTTGCATTAATTTAGAAAAATTCAAAGCATTGTCTTTTCAAAATTATCATGTTGAACGTTTCTTATTTCATCAACATTTCAACAGAGAGCTTAAATAGCTTGTGAGTTAGTGAGCAAAGTTTATTCAATACTAATGCACTCAAGATACATATGCTAACTACTAGATGAAACATTTGCTATAAGTTACATCAACATTTCAACAAAGAGCTTAAATAACTTGTAAGCTAGTGAGCAGAGTTCATTCAATACTAATGCACTCAAGATGCATATGCTAGTTATTAAATGAGACGTTTGCTACAAGTTAGCTGTCAGTTGAGTTTGCATCATTGATTAGCTTACATGCTACATAAATCAGTTACAAGCTGATTTAGCTGATTTAACACTACTCTTCACTCTACTTGTTTATTTACTCGCTCATTTACTCTTCATTCTACTCATTTATCTACTTACTCATTTACTCTTCACTTTACTCATCTATTTACTCACTCATTTACTCTTCATTCTACTCATTTATTTACTCGCTCATTTACTCTTCACTCTACTCATCTATCTACTCACTCATTTACTCTTCATTCTACTTGCTCATTTACTCTTCATTCTACTTATTTATTTACTCATTTATTTACTCTTCATTCTACTCGCTCATTTACTCTTCATTCTACTCATTTATCTACTCGCTCATTTACTCTTCATTCTACTCGTTTATTTACTTGCTCATTTACTCTTCACTTTACTTGCTCATTTACTTTTCATTCTACTCGTTTATTTACTCATCTATCTACTCACTCATTTACTCTTCATTCTACTCATTTATTTACTCACTCATTCTACTTTCTATTAAACGTGTTGATCAAGTGCATAAAACATGTCAAACAATGCTTTAAACAATGCTTTTTACATGACTTTCTATCTATTCATCATTCTACATGCTCAACTATCTACTCAATAATCTTCGCTTCAAGCTCTATAAAGCTGATGCTAAAAAGTTTGAAGTTTTCATCTTCTTTTTTCCTTCATAGTTTCTACTTTCTAGAACAACAACAATCAAAATATCAATATGTTCAACTATTAACTCAGCTATTTACTCATTCATTTACTAGTCAATCTACTCACTTCAAAACATGCTTCAAAAGACGCGTTAATTAAGCGCATAACATAAATTAAACAGTGCTTCAAACAATGCTTTCTACTAAGCTTTTCATTAAGCTTTTTACTGATCTTTTGATCAAGTCATCTAGTGAGCTTTCTACTGATCTTTCAATTGATCTTTCAATTGATCTTTCTACTCATGAGCTTTCTACTGATCTTTCGACCGATCTTTCTACTGATCTTTCTATCAATCTTTCTATTAATCTTTCTATCAATCTTTCTATCAATCTTTCTACTGAGCTATTTATTGAGCTATTGACTGAGCTTTTTATCAAACACTTTATCAAACATTCTACATGCTTCAAAATACGCGTTGATTGAGCGCATAACATGAGTCAAACAATGCTTTCTACATAACTCTTTACATGACTCTTTATCAAGCGCTCTTCATGTTTTTCTATCAAGCATTCTTCATGTTTTTCTATCAAGAACTCTTCATGTTTTTCTATCAAGCATTCTTCATGTTTTTCTATCAAGCACTCTTCATGTTTCTCTATCGAGCACTTTATCAAGCATTCTTCATATTTCTTTATCAAGCGTTCTTCATGTTTTTCTATCAAGCATTCTTCATGTTTTTCTATCAAGCGTTCTTCATATTTCTCTATCAAGCATTCTATCAAGCATTCTATCAAGCATTCTTCATGTTTTTCTATCAAGCGCTCTTCATGTTTTTTTATCAAGCACTCTTCATGTTTTTCTATTAAGCACTCTTTATGACTTTCTACATGATTTTCTATCAAGCATTCTTCATATTTAAATAAATGGTTAAATAGTTACTTAAATAATTAATTCATCAAATGATTTATTTGATTACATATAAATCTTGAATGTAGAAATGTATGAAAAGTAAACATGTATTACGCATTATATCTTTTGAGCAATTAATGTCTTTTGAGCAAATGACTATCATCAAAAGATACAAGTGCTTGTAGCTAGTTATTAATTGTTAATGAGTGACTATTAAAGCTTGTGAGCTAAAAGCTCAGCTAAACAGATATTTTTAACTGATGCTAGCTTAATGAGCTTGTAGTCAGTTTTAACTGATTTCATCAAATGATTAATGTAATTATCAGTTGAATTTGCATTGTTGATTAACTTACATGCTACATAAATCAACTATAAGCTGATTTAACTGATTTAACACTACTCTTCAAACATAAAGATTAAAAGTTAATTATTAAGAAGTTCTTGAGAATCATTGATTGAAATTTGAAAAATCACGAAAATGAATTACTTAAACTATTCAGAGACAGAGCACATCATTGACATGATGCTTACACTTCATTCTGATCATCAAGAACAGATAAGAAGTGTCGTTGATGCAATGTTAACAAGTGAATAAGAAATGATTATTGCTATCTTGCAGAAGAATTCAGTCAAGACAAAAAATATACAGAAGAAATTACATAAGCTGTGAGTACTTTGAGAATTCAATGAACGTAGAAATAATGAGCTGATGCTTTGAGAAAAGATGAAAAGTTTGACAGAGATGATAGAAAAGCTGACACATCAACGCATCATTGCATTGATTATCAATCAACGCATGAAGAATCAGCTGAAGAGACTGAAAAAAATAATGAGCAAACTTGAAAAAAAGTTCATGAAGAAGAGAAAACACATCAACAGCTGAGCGAAAAGAGTGAGCGTGAAGTCAACAACATTATTTGAAAGTTATTTTGTATTCAACGTCAACATATTATCATCAGTGCAAAATCATTGTAAGAAATTTGAAATAAAAATCTTCATTAATGAGAAAGAAGAAGTAAAGAGAATCATGATAACAACAATAAAAAACATAGTAAGATGAGTGAGAGAAATTGACATCAACAAGATGCTGTCAACATACAAGAACATAGAAATGATGAAAAAATGATTAAAACTGTTGATATTTTGAATCAAGATGAAGAGCAGCAAGAAAATATTGAAGAAAAATAATTTTTGAATTAAAGAGATATTGTTGAATGCATATTTGCATGAGATCAGTTTGAAGTAGTGATACATGAAATTAAAGTCGAAGAAATGTTTAAGAACATAGAGAAGAAAGAAACGAGAACACTCATCAAGATTAACAAAAACATACATTCAGAAATGATGATCAAGAAGATTAAGTGATTTACAAAGAAGAGTGAGCAGAAGAAATATGTTTCACTGATGATACATGTAATCAGTGTTGAGATAATGAACAAGCTGATTGATGAGAAGATATGTCATGAGATCAACATAAAGATTACACAATTTTACAACTTAAATTGCAAAGTGCATTAATGTCTAAAGTATCAAGAATATGATCACAAAATGTACAAGTGCAAAAACAAGCAAAGATGCATTTACTGCATGTTAAATCATTGCTTGAAGCACTGTTCTTACAAACAGACTCAAAACATGTGAAAATGTGAAGCATGTTAAAATACACACAGAATCTTTAACTCTTAATGTCATAAACAACAAGCTGAAAAAGAAAGAATAAAGAGAGTCACAAAGCACAGATCTTTATATCATGTTGTACAAAAGCAAAAAGAATTAAAGACAGTAACATTAAAAATATTCACAGAAACATTTATCAGTTTGAAATTGCTGCTGAACAACGACTTGAAGAGAAAGCAGAAGCATTCAATGAATGAAAGTCATTTGTTCAGCGTAATCATTATATCAGAAAACATTATACTGAATTTCTTGATCAAGAAGTTAAGATCAAATGAATTAAAGTCAACATCAATCACATCATTGTTAATATCATCTTCTGTTGAGAATCTTACAAGTGAAGTAAGCACTTTACAGATATTCAAGAAAACATTAAACAGTCTGAAATGTAAATTTTAATGTTTCAGCAAAAGAAGCTTTGAATACTACAGTACAACATTCACAAGTTCAGAAACAAAATAATGATAATGCTATTACATGAGAAAAAAATTAAAAACTATGACATTCTGATTCTTCAAGAACTTTGATGATTTGATAATATTTTCAGAGCATATTGCTCAGCAACTATCAACTTCATGTTGAAGAATAATGAAGATAAAATCTGTTTCTACATAAACAAGAGAATCGACAGCAACATCTGACACTCAACATGATACTTTAAAGATGTAAACACAATTATGTTATAAACATTAATAAACAATACACAGATGATTCAGAGAGTTATACACATTCATAAAGCATACAATTTGTCACTTAAAAATCATGAAATCATTCATGAAAAAGAAAATCTTTCAAACATCAAAAAGACGCTGCACATGTTGAAAGAAAACATTCTTGTAAAAGACTTTAATCTGCATCACTTCACATGAGAAGAATCATTTTACTTAAAACAACATTTATTGTTGAATGAACTAATTAAAATGATCATAAACATCAATGCATTGCTAGCATTATTTCAAAATATAATCACGAGAAATTATCAAGAATTTCAAATGACAATAAATCTGATTTTCATGACAGATGATATTATGAATCAATTAATATGATGTAAAATCAACAAAGAAATGAAAAACTTTTCAGATCATCTGTTGATATAGATAATTATAGATTTCAGAGTTTGCAAAGAATCAGCATGAAAATCGCGTTGCAATTGAAAGACAATGAATGAAGAGAAATTCTTTAATATTTTGAAAGAACAAATGTCAAAATCATTGTTGAATCATGAAACAAGATGTTGATGCATAAATGAATACATTAAGCAATTGCTAAATGCATTGAAGAAAATCATTGAGATTTTCATTCTTTGAGCGAGATCACATGAAATGATCAAAGCAGAATGAACGAAAAAGTGTATGAAAATCATCAAAAGCATGCAATGAATGAGAAGAAGCTGTTGAATCATCAATGACTGAACAAAGTACATTCAAGCATGTGACAAGAAAAGCAAGATCATCAGAAAATAGAAACGCAGTGAATATTGAAAGATCATGCAGAATATTAAACAATTCTTGAGAAGACTGTTTAAAACTGTGAAATGAGCAAGAAATGCAATCACAAACACATTGACTCAAGCAACAATTCTCTTTCTGATCAAGTCAGAGTGCTTTGACATCATCATAACAGTACAGAATAAAGTGAAGATGATGTTTTAAACTCACTTTTCATCATCTTTAAAGATTTTCATGCTGAATATAATAGACTTCAAGTACTCACTCTTGATTGAAAATGATACTTTGCTGATGCATCATGAGATTAAAAGAATCATCTACAAAGTGATATCTGACAAGACATTGAAACATATAAGATATACAAATAAAATAATGCGCAGACTCATCAATGATACATCAGAATAAATATGCTCTTTCTTTGAAAAATGTTTACAGAAGAGAATACAATTAACTCAGTTCAAAAGCACAGTCACAATAGTGATGCAAAAGTTAGACAAGAAAGATTACTTCAATGCAAAAATATATAAATCAATTGTGTTATTTAATATATTAAGCAATATACTGAAGTTTATTGTATTTAAATGTTTGCAAAATGTTGTAAAAGCTTGCAACTCAATATTGAACATTCAAATGAGAGTTTGCAAGCACAAATCAACAAATATGACTTTGCAACTAATTACAAAAAAGATACATACTGTGTAAAGTGATATGAAAAGAAGAGTAGTCTCACTGCTGAGTTTGAATAAGAAAAATGCATTTAACAATGTGATGCACAGCAGACTCTTACATGACATGAAGAAGAGAAAAGTTTCTAAACTGCTTCTCAAGTTTGTGAAGAACTTTCTGAAAGATCAACGCATTATGATCACAATTAATGATTACACAATGATGAAATGCAGCATGAACATCAAGATATCACAAAATTCTTTGCTATCATTGATATTATATCTGTTTTACAATGTGAACTTGTTAAAAGCATGTGATAACATCAAGCTGAAAACTAGCTTTATAAACTTCGTGAATAACATTAATATCTTGATATACAAAGAGTTTATGAAATTCAATTGTAAAGTTCTTAACGAGATTTATGATAAATGTCAACAGTGATCAAAAATGCATGACATCAAATTCTCAATGACAAAGCATGAGTTAATTCACTTTACAAGAATTTCTAAATGATTTAATATGAAAGTTGATGTAAAGCTGATAAAACATCAAATCAACTTAAAATTAAACATCAAAATCTTGAAAGTTCAATTGAACTTTAAGTTGAAATGAGTGACTTACATGCATCATGTTGAAGCAAAATCAATGATTAAACAAAAGATCATGCAAACAATCATTGAATTTACTTGAGACTCATCAATGATGACAAGTAAGCAAATATACTTCATGATGACACACTTTCTGCTTAGTCACAGAGTCATCATATGATATACATCACAGAAAGTGAAAGATCATTGAAAGAGTTTAAACATCAAGCTGAGATCAATGCAAGAAAGAACATTGTGACAGATCATCAACGTTTATCATATGATATCAACAAAGACTTTACAGATGAAAATAAACATGATGTTAATAGATATTTACTTATGAAAGCTGATACAAAGATCAATAATAAACATGAACTCTTGAAAATCAAATAAAGTTATTGAGATAACAATGTGTCAAATTTGCAACAACTTGACATTCAAAAGAGATTGAAAATCAAAGCTGTGCAAGACATTTTTACAGCTGAAGCAAAAGTGAATGAAAGAAATACTCAAGCAAATGAAGATAAATCAAAGTCATTTTTACACAGCGACTTTCTGATCAAAATCATTGAAGATAATTATAGTTGCAAACAAGAAAATGTCAATAAGATAACATAATCTTGACATGTTTACATCAAAGCAAAGAGTATACTCAAATGATAGTGACAGCAGAAACAATGTTACAATGATTGCAATGAAAATGAACTGAAAGTTAAATAAGAGACTGAAAAGATTAACTTTAATCATCACTCATCATGATGAGCTGAAAGAATTAGTCACGAAGATGAAACATCTTGCAGACGTAGCAACAGTGAATCAAGAGTGTCATGAAAAGATATACAAAGTATACAATGATAATCAGACTTCTCTGAAAACAGTGAAAGCTATGATATCAACAAAAGATCAAACACGTCTGCAACAAGTTCAGATTGCACATGAACGCATTTAATCTTAAGAAGTCACACTGAAGTTATATTAAGTGATGAAACATGCAGAAATACTTGAAAATGAAGTAATAAACAAAATAATTGATGATGCACATGATTTGTCTTTATTACTGACTGAATGTCAATGCACTGAAATGATAATGAGATTGATGCTCATACAGAAATAAATCAGACAAACTTGAAGAATAGTCTGAAAAGAGAAATTTAATGCAGCTCATTTTCAATATTTAACATCAAAGATGACACATTGATATCTGTGACTGCACAAAAGTCATGCAAAGTCTCATAGCGCATTATTGACGCAGCTATGCATAAGAAAAATTGACTTCAATCAATTTCTACATGAAAGATGAGTATTCAATGTTGCTACAATGATGTGCAAGTGTGACAGAAATTAAATGTTAATCAAGCACATTTTATTAATATGTTTTAAATGAAAGATAGAATGAAAGACGATGCAATGCAAAAAGAATATCATGAACTTAAGAAAGTTTCTAGAAATCATGAGCATGACAACAGCAATCATTTGAATGATATTTTCAACAAGCATACTAAATCAATGATCAGCGATGAAACTCATCTGTACATGATGCTGATTACAAATCTACTGTCTAGCTACAGTAAAGTTTAAAGATTATCAAAAGTTTGAATAACATCAAAACATTGCATGATGATGAAGCGTTGTGCATTGATCACATGCAGAGTTTTTGTGATTGCACAGACTTTAATAATCTCAATGCACATGTTATAAGCAAACTGCATGCAGATGAGAAAATCAAATAAAATGCAAAACTACGAGAAAAATCGCTTATGAAAATTATTCAATTCAATATCTTATTATCATGATGATGAGAACTGAGATAAAACATTCTTGCATTTGATCTGTTGAAAATGATTAGCAGAAAGAACTTCAATCATAAACATTCTTTAAATTTATATGTTAACTACATATAAATCTTGTTAAGATTGCATGTCTGTTACTACAACATGAGTAATTTACAAGACTCATTAAGTTTAACATGAGTAAATTCAAGAATCTTATTAATATCGTTTAATAAATGTTCAAATACAGACATTTTATATGTAAGCAATATGCTGATGAGAAAACTTCATTAAAAGAAGAGAGACATAAGCGAGTTAATAAAGAATGATCAAACTATGCTATCTGATTAAAAGTATAACATATGAACATTTCTGCAAGACATAATCAATCTGCATGAGAAAGATCTTTACAGATAATATGAAATAAATGAGTTGCACATCTTACAAGCAAAGTGAGTGTTTGCAAAATATAATATACAATGATGACAACTGTTGATCTTAAGAATCTCATTTTTTCACTGAGTTTTGACTCTTGAATGTCTTGATGATAAAGTCAATCTTTAGTTAAAAACATTATTTGTATAGTTTAAAAGAACAGTAATGTATATTAATGTGATTAAAGAAGAAATTGATTGCAATATATATGAATATTGCTGATGAAATATTTGCAACTCATGCTTAAGAAGTAAACTGTTGAAATTTAAGCAGTGAGAGATTTTACTCATCTTGAACTGTGAATCTGCTATGAGAGAAAAGACTATTTCTCACCAAGAGAAAAATCAGCATAGAAATCATGTCTTATGTATGTTGCATGCAATGTATGCAACATATTTTTAATAAATGTATGATGACTAGAAGTCTGACTGAATTGAAAGCTCAACTTTAAAGTTCATGTGCAAACGAAAATTGCAACAGTCATAAAAACATTACACTCGTTATTTAAATTAATAAATAATGAGTGAAAATTAAATGTCAAATCAGAAAAGCAGTTATATTTGATATATGTTATGTTTATTAGTGATTATGACGTCAAAATATGATGAAATAATCAAAAAAGCTACTTAGTCAAATTTCGCAAACTACAAAATACTGCATTACGAAAAATTCTGAGTGTGTTTTGAACATCATCAATAGATGCTATGCAAATAGAAGTTGAAATCTCGTTGATGAAGATGCAATTAAATCAAAAGTGCAAGAACTATGCAATTCAAATAGTTAAATTATTGAAAAAACATTCTATCAGAAAAAAAACGTTTATTTCATATTCATTTCAATATTGAATTGAATTGAACCAAAATTTAAATACATTGAAATATCTGAACTGAAACAAGATGAAGATGAATTTATCTTGAAAAGTCAAGAAGTGCAAAGATAGACTCATGCAAATATATTAAATATTGAACAAAGTGCAAAAAACATTGAATTCAATAAAAGAAATTGAAATTTCTCACTTCAAGAAATTATGAGATCAGAAAATCAAATATCTGACAAAGATGCAAATTGAATTCGCAAGAAATGAAACATGTAAAACAATAAATACATATTATAGAAAACTGAAAACAATAGTCAAAAAGATGAAAAACATAGTGATGTACATTGATGCATTGCAAACTTGAAAAAAAATAGCAAAGTTCAAAACAGAAATCAAAATCATGATGATATTCACACATGAATCTGTTAAATGCAACAAGATGACAAGCATGATCAATGAAATAATTATAACGAAAGTGAAATTGCAAGCTATTGATGATGCAATCACGATATGCAGCGAAGAAGCATCTGAAGACAGCGAAATTTGAGTGTACACAGACAGTCAAATGATGCTGCAAAGACTAAAAGCAAAGAGCAATGTTAACTCAAAGTTATTCAATAACATACGACAAAATCTGATCAATCTGCAACAAAATCAATGTCATATTTGCATACAGTGAGTATTGAGTTGCAAAGACATCATTGAAAATGAAGCAGTGAATCAATTGATCAAAGACGTGACGAAAAAAATTAACAATCAACATCAGAAAAAGAACAATCATGAATTTCATCAAAAAGCAAATAGACAAAAAGATAAAAGAGCAATGATTAATTGCATGAAACAACAGCATTAAAAAAGAAAATCAGAAGCATACAGCGAGAGTGAATCTGAGTTACAGATCACTAAAAAAGCTTCAAAAAATAGACAAACTGATATTTTCAACATTTATACAGCTAAAAATGAAACATAACTATAATAATAATAATAAATTCATACATTCTTATGACATCAATTAAGTCAACTCATGAAAAACTTTATGCTATTTATATTGAGTGAATAAAACTCTTTGAGGTAAAAAATCACTCACTGTTTATACGACTGCTTCATGCAGTTGAAACTATCATTATAAGACTTTGTATCAAATTAGTTCATGTTGATTGCATGTTAAAGAATGAGTGACTTAGTCACTTTAAATTGCTTCAGAAGCTTCGTTTTCATCATCATTCTTGCAGCTGCTTTGAGACTCTTCGTGATAGTGACGATTATTCAATAGTTTGAAAAGTCAACATTTCATAACATTCTTGATCGCAAATGTGATCAGTTTAAGCAATGCATGAATACATGTTTTGTCATCTGATGATCTCAGTTGCAGTTGCATCACACACTATCTGCGTCTGAAATGTTTCTGAAGTGCAAATAAACATTCAAATTTATGCGTTCAATTCTGATGTAAATGATGAAAGTACTTTCAATCTTTTGAAAATCATTTTGCATCTTTATCATCTTGTTAAACAGATGCAATCTTTGTGTCAAGATAATGTAAACATCTGCAATGTGTTTTCTATATTTTTCTCATCATTGCTTTTACTGACTTCTGTAATACTGTGCTATTGCGATGCTGTCACTAGTTGAAATTGTTGCAGCGAAAGTTAATTACTTGCATTTTGACTGTATTTTTGCCTCTTCTTGAATTGAGTTGTTCAGAAACATCACTCTCTTGATGATGAAAAAGCAAAAGATGATGTGATTGACATTCATCAAATGAATGCATATCAGTTTGCATGCTTATTTGATTTTCTACATATGATTGTTGACTTGACTGCGTAACATGATCTTGTCTTGCAGCATGTTCAAATGAACATGCAGCGAGCTTGTATACATTTCTGCTTTCAGAGTCTCAATGCTTATTCTTTTAAACATCTTTGCAATGTAATGCAAAATCTTTTTTTCTTCTTCATTAAGTGCATTCAGTCTATGACTATGACACTGTCTAGACGCTGTATGTATGCTAAGTTACATGTAATCTGATCAAAGTTACTGCTTTATATCTTCTCATTGATCAATCACATTGATAGTTTGCGCATACAAGCGCTTTCTCTCAATTCTCGTCATCGTACTTTCGTTTTTCTTTATCTCTTCGCACTCTTGATGTTCTACTCTTTCGTTTCTAATAGTCATTTTCTTGTTGCAATTCAAGTATTTTTCAAATACTTTAGTGTTACGATTCTTTCAATTTTAATAATGAACAATGTCAATATAATGTCTGTGTTTTTGAGCTGAGCTTTTTTCTTAAGCTTTCTCTGCTCTGCTTTATAATGTCTGCAGTTCAGCAGTAAATGCTTCGACGTTTGTCTTGCATTGCATATTTCATAGCATTTGTTTAAATTATTCTCTGATAATTGATGCAAATAGCTCTTGAAATAGTCATGTTTCATTTTCAGCTGAATAAAGATTGAAAACGTTAGTCTATCGATTTTTCTCATCTTTTTTAGTGATTTATGACTTAAATTCACATTCAATATGTGCTTTTGATACTGATTTCTCTTCTTGATGCTGCTTTTTCAGACATTTAATCATTGTAATTTTATCTCTTTGCAAATTTGCTTTTTGACGAAGCTTATGATGATTGCTTTCATGTTGTCGATAACTGATAATTCTTGAGCAGCACTTTTGATCAATTGATTTGCTTTTTCGTTCTCAATAATGTTCTTGCGACTTGATATTCACTGTATGCAAATTTGACACTGATTCTGACGTAAATTGATCAAGTTTTGTCGTATGTCATCAAATAACTTCGCATTGACGTTGCTTTTTGCATTTAGTCTTTGCAAAGTCATTTGACTGTTCATGTACACTCAAATTTCGCTGTTTTTGAGTGCTTTTTCGCTGCATATTGCAATTGCATCGCTAATAGCTTGCAGTTTCGCTTTCGTTGTGATTATTTTATTGTAAACGCTTGTCGCTTTGCTGTATCTGACGAGTTCATGCGTGAATATCACTGTCGTTTCAGTTTCAGTTTTGATCTTTGCTATCTTTTTTCGAATTTGCGATGCGTTGATATACATCACTATGTTTTTCGTCTTTTTGATAATTCTTTCTAATTCTCTGTAGTGCGAATTGATCGTTTTGCAAGTTTCGCTTTTTGCAAATTCGATTTGAATTCTTGCTAACTGCTTGATTTCTTGATCTTACGATTTCTTGAAGTGAGAAATTTCAATTTCTTTTATTGAATTCAGTGTTTTTTGCACTTTGTTCAATATTTGATATATCTGTGTGAGTCTGTCTTTGCACTTCTTGACTTTTCAAGATAAGTTCTTCTTCATCTCATTTCAGTTCAGATATTTCAATGCATTCAAATTTAGATTTAATTCAATAGAGTATTAAAATGAATACAAAATAAATGTTCTTTTTCTGATAAAATGTTTTTTCAATAATTCAACTATTCAAATTGCATAGTTCTTGCACTTTTGATTTAATTGCATCTTCACTGACGAGATTTCAACTTCTATTTGCATAGCATTTATCAATGATGTTCAAAACACACTCAGAATTTTTCGTAATGCAGCATTTTGCAGTTTGCGAAATTTGACTAAGTAGCTTTTTTGATTATTTCATCATATTTCGACGTCATAATCGCTAATAAACGTGACGCATGTCAAACATAACTGCTTTTCTGATTTAACATTTAATTCTCACTCGCTATTCATTAATTTAAACAATGAGTGTAATGTTCTTGTGACTGTCGCGATTTTCATTTGCATATGAACTTTGAAGTTGAGCTTTCGATTCAGTCAAACTTTTAGTCATCGTATGCATGTCTTTGATTTTATGATCATGTTATTGAGTAGAATAATCATTTGATTGAGTGTTGCTTTGTATCTTTCAAAGTGTATCAGTTCAGATTTCGAGTCATTGAATTGCACTGCATTGTTCTCAACTCATGTGAAAGCGATTTTTGCTGCGTTTTTCAGTATTTTCATATTCTTGTCAATATTTCTTTTCTCAATGTATAGTGTCATGTCATCAATATAGCTGAGTGACTGTAAATTTTCAAACTTTGCGCGAATCTTTGAAAACAAATATCAAATATAAATTAGAAATAAAATGAGTAAGATAAATGAATCTTGTGATATTTCTGTGCTTATTTTCTTTGATTTCTGACGTTCGTCGTCAAATGCTAAGTCAATAACTCGATTTTGTAAGAAACATTTTACTCAATTGATTAAATTGACTGATATTTTCAATTTAATCAATATTTTGATCAGCTGTTTCAACGCAACATGATCAAAGACTTCTTTGACATCTAGAAGTAAACAGATAAGCATGTTTTCTTGACTTTTCATCATTTGCGCATCATGTACTAGGTTTAGTACTGCGTCTATAGCTAATCTTTGAGTTCATCAACGCAGAAGAAAGAATCATCAATTCAGATCATAATTTGATTGATAAATTGAAGAGCAAACTCACATGAAAAGAACAAGTCATCAATCGACTTTAGAACAGCACAAAAGACTGCGTACTGATGCAAAAATCGAAATCAAACTCTTTTGCGCTCAAAGATTGCACAGAAAACAATGTTGTTTCAGAGAAGTACAGTGTTTCTTATCAAATCACTATCTGTTTTACCTTTTCTTGATGCACAAGACAATAAGTCGAGATCAGTCATTACTATTCTGAGTGAGATAACACAACTACTTCAATACCTGAAATATAAAGTAATTGCATCAAGCATTTTCTATCAAAAAGAGTAATCTAGACTCTTGCAGACTAAATTTATATCATTTTCATCTGACATAAGTTGATAATAAAAGACAATCTATTACAGATTTCAAAATAGAAATTGAGAAATCTCTACACTAGAGTTATTGTCTATGTGAAACGCTCTGAATAAAAGATTAAAGAAATATTTAAGTGATGTCAAGTGAATTTTCTAGAAGTTTGAAGCTTGAAACTCGAAAAAACTCTCTATGAAAAGAAATATGAAGAGTCGCTTTATGCGCTTTTTCTCGCTTCGTTTCGCGAATAGTAACGCGAAACTCAGTAGAAGCAATAGCTCAGAGTCAGAACTTAAAACGTCAACAATAGAAATCAAAAAGTCAATGTTAGAGATTGAAATAAATCTATGAGATGAACTTAGCATAAGTTCATCAACAAGCAAACAACTGCAGAATGACATTGTTGATTTATTTTGCAGTCAACAAAAATCACTCACATCAATAAATAGAAAAACGTAATACATGTTTAGTTCATTTGATGCATTGATGCTAAATTCACATGCAAACGCGCATAACAACAGAAATACAATTAATCTGCAAAAGATGAATTCGCAGCAAAAAGAGCAAACACAAGCGATTGTGAAATTCAAAGAAATGAAAAAGCGAAAAGCGATGAAAAGTTCGCAAAAAGAAGCTAGCATCGAAGTTAGTATGAGCAAGTGCTACAATGTCATCTCTAAAAAGATGCAGATAAAGAGACTGCGCGAAAGAATTGAATTTGCAGTCAATCAGCTAAGACAAGCAATATCAGAACAGAAAGAGACTATAAGTCATAGCTTAATCTACATTCGAAGAGCATGCAATGAAAGCATAGAAAATTCGATTCAGAAGCAAATAGATCGACTTCAAAGTCAAACAAACAACAAACTGAAAATCATTCTACAATTGATTCAACAAAATGCTGAAAACATCAAAAAGAGAATCAATGCAAAGCAAATGACAGAGAATTTGCAAATCTTGCAAAAGACGCAGATTTCACAAACGTTGCAAGTCATGCAAAATTCGCAAAAACCAACGCAGAAGCTCACATATGCACAAAAAGCAGCTCAAGTCACAGATGCAAATACAAATGCAAATACAAATGCAAATGTGAATGCAAATGCAGGCGAATGAAATCTGATTATCAAGAAATTCTTGCCAAAATCACAAGAAATATCGTATCATGAAAAAAGACTCATTGTCAATCTCAAAAATGAGAACTGAACGTTGAAGACGATGAAAATGCGAGATTCGATGAATAATACATTGAAAAAGGCGAAAATCGATTTAAGAGTCGTCATGATAGTCAAAACGCTAAAGAAAAACAACATTGCTTTGATGATCTTGAAAAAATACATCGCAGACGTCTTACTAGCGCAAAGAGCAATATGAAAGCATGTTTTTGATGTTAAAAGCATTAAGAAAGATGAGAAATGACACAAAATAGTCATACACAGTCTGAAAATCGAAATCTTCAATATGAAAATCGAAATGAAATATCTGAGAATTGAGCTAAAGAAGTACAATTCTGAATTGAAGCTGATAATCAATTCAATATGATTATCAAAAGATGAAAATAAAGCAAGAAAGAATCATGCTTCAACGATACTGACGTTCAAAATCGAAGCAGAAGTGCAAAAACATCTGAAAAAATGACTCTTAGCTGCGAGATCAACATATTGAACAGTCGAATATTGAGACTATCAATCAAATGATCAATGTCAAAAATGTCAAACATTCAAGCATTTGCAGAACAAATGCAACAGATCATCAAGATGCTTGTACTGCGAGCGAAATCATCAGATCTGAAATCATAAATGTCAATTATCTACATGCAAAGATGAGCAATCATGCAATCACATGATTTCTAGATGTTGCAACTGTCAAAATGCACACTTCGCAAATAGTGCAATGTGCAAAACATATCAGATAGCTCAGTCTATTAACTCATAAAAAGATCATCTAATCACGAAATTGTAATAAGTAGTGCATTCGAAATGTTACAAAACAATGCAAATGATGAAAGCTTTGCAAACACGTTGAATATTCGAATTTTACAGCACAATTGTGCAAGATCAACGCAAATTATGCATGCATGCACGAAATTTGCAAAAAACAAGACAGACATTGTTATACTACAAGAATCATAAATGAGAGATGAAAATATAACAATTTCGCATTCGTCGTTTATCTGCATCAAATCAAATGTTCAGAATACTCATGTCAGAGTACTGATATTTGTTGCGAAAAACGCAAAGAAATTTACATGCACATCAAGATCAGACATAGTCAATAGCGAAGATAAGCAAGCGATATCAATAGCGAACAATAAAATTCAGAGAGAAATTTTATTGTTCAATATTTACAACAAAAAGTCACAAAACGCAGATGATGAGCAATTATACATGATTGAGCGAGAATTAGCAAAAGTTATGCTAAATTCTGAGCAAAAAGTTATTATCATTGAAGACTTTAATGCACATCATAGCTGATGAAACGCAAAAATTTCAAACTTTATTAGAACGAAAGCGTTAATAAAGTGAGTAAATTTACATAAATGCAATCTGATTAACACTTCTGATATAAACATATATCACAGCTATTCAGATCAGTCAAGCTCAGTACTTGATTTAACATTTGCATCAAAGAATATGTGCAATCATATCAAGAATTGACATATAGATGAGAATGCAGACACAGAATTCAATCATGAAGTAATTCTATTTACAATAGTTACGAAAAAAGTGAAGTTGATTGAAAATTCGCTGAACGCGTCATACAATCTGCAAAAAGTCAACTGAAAAGACTTTAATGAGCATTTGCAAAAGACGAAAGACAAAATGATAGTTAAGATGCAAAGAATCACAAGTTTGAAAGCAAAAGTCATTTATTTAACTGAATGCATCAAGAATACAGTGAAACTATTCATATTTAAACAGCGAATATGCGCAAAATCAAAACTCTGATGAAATAATGAACTCATTGAAATGCGAAAGACGCTGTCGTCAAAAAAATGAATCTGAAAAAGATGCAGAAATGATGACGCATGAGCAGAGATAGTGCAAATGTGAAATTTGTATCATGATGCAATAAAGTTGATCAAAAATCAATTCTGAATCAATTTTTTAAACAACATCAAAGAGAAAGAAGTGTTTCAGATTTACAAGTTCATTAAATCACATTTAATCGAGAAGTTACTCTCAATACAAAACTTGCAAAAAGAATTGAAGATTAAATTCAATGAAAAGTGCAAGACATTTCTGAAAGCAATGTACTCATCATCATCGAAAATTCAAATCAATGAAGAATTACTATTGAACGAAAGTATACAATGATCAAGAGTTATCAAAGAGAAAATCAAGCACGCTATTAACTTCTCAGCATTCAGAAAAGTACTTGAATCAGATGATATGTCATTCACAATCATACAGCAAGCGTACAAAACTATATTGAAAATCTTCAATTTAATATATTCAGATTTGATTGAAAATGACTATCATTCAAAGATATGATGCAAAGGCACGAGAATTATTCTGAAAAAATCTGACAAATTGAATTATTCAATTTCAAAAACATACAAAATTATTATGCTGCTAAACTGTTTAGACAAAGTAGCAGAAAAAATAATAGCAGTGCAACTGTTTTACACAGCTGAAATTAATGATAAGCTGCTGAATTTTGATCAAATGAAAGACAGAAAACAAAGATCAGTTATAAACGCAGTACTAAATTTAGTACATGATGTGCAAATGACGAAAAGTTGAAAAAACACGCTTATCTGTTTACTTCTAGATGTCAAAGAAGTCTTTGATCATGTTGCGTTGAAACAGCTCATCAAAATATTGATTAAATTGAAAATATCAGTCAATTTAATCAATTGAGTAAAATGTTTCTTACAAAATCGAGTTATTGACTTAGCATTTGACGACGAACGTCAGAAATCAAAGAAAATAAGCACAGAAATATCACAAGATTTATTTATCTCGCTCATTTTATTTCTAATTTATATTCAATATCTATTTTCAAAGATTCGCGCAAAGTTTGAAAATTTACAGTCACTCAGCTATATTGATGATGTGATGTTATACGTTGAGAAAAGAAATATTGACAAGAATGTGAAAATACTGAAAAACGCAGCAAAAATCACTTTCATCTGAGCTGAGAACAATGCAGTGCAATTCAATGACTGAAAATCTGAATTGATACACTTTGAAAGTCACAAGATAATACTCAATCAAATGATTATTCTACTCAACAACACAGTCATAAAATCAAAGACATGCATATGATGATTAGAAGTCTGACTGAATCAAAAGCTCAACTTCAAAGTTCATGTGCAAATGAAAATCATGACAGTCATAAGAACGCTACACTCATTATTTAAATTAATGAATAGCGAGTGAGAACTAAATGTCAAATCAGAAAAGCAGTTATATCTGATATGCATCACATTTATTAGCGATTATGACGTTGAAATATGATGAAATAATCAAAAAAGCTACTTAGTCAAATTTTGCAAACTGCAAAACGCTGCATTACGAAAAATTCTGAGTGTGTTTCAAACATCATCGATAGATGCTATGCAAATAGAAGTTGAAA
>JAABUS010002677.1_pt1 | contig 32546 bp, 30 predicted proteins | sample 5560161 | NCBI WGS metagenome assembly JAABUS01 (sample SAMN10711885, study PRJNA513376) | rock metagenome | isolation source: Antarctica rocks | place: Antarctica: Victoria Land, Trio Nunatak nord | collected 2016-01-04 | reverse complement strand
TGGGTGCTGGGTGGGTGGAGTGGGGAAGGGAGAGGGAGGAAGTACCTCAGAGATACCCTTCTTGTGCTGGCGGCGATAGAGCGTCGTCCATGCGATGCGGCGCGGGTTCTTGCGCTGGAGGAAGAGGGATTCGGTCTTGCCGTTCTGGAAGCGGAAGATCTTGCTGTCGCCGCGGATGTAGAGTTTGCCCTGCAGGTTCGGATGTTGTGTCAGTTGCTGTTCCTCTAGAGACTATTGCTACGGCCCCTTCTTGCAATCCTGGTCACTGGCTGGCCTTCCTCGTCCGATGGAGGTTCTGGTACAGTTGTGCAATTGCGATGAGGAGGGCGAGGGGGGAAGAAGCGGGTGGGAGACATACCCTGCCGGGGTAGATCTTCTCGCCGCTGAAGGTATCGTCGTAGGTACGCATCTTGGCGGCTGTTTGGGGCGTAGCCTGCGTGGATGGGCTGATGTTGTCGGTCGGTGGTGATGTCGAGGTCCAGGTGGTGGCTTTGGGCCGTAAGGCTGAGTGCGTCATGTGACTGCGGGAGGAGCCGTAAGCGAGAATGGGAGATCGACTCAGGGGTTTAAGAACCGTGAGAAACACTCTAAGGTATCATGGGCGTGAGTAGGAGACCCATAGACTGGCATGGTGCATTCTTTGTGATCAGTGGAGTCATCTCAACTTGCGAGCTAATATAAATGCTATTTGCGAAGGCCCTTGCTATTCGAATGAATTGCTGAGCGTTTCACTTTCAGTCTCTAGTCATGGATTACGGAGACTACACTCAATCCTTCATCTTTTCCTTGGGACGGTTTTCTGTAGACCTTGAAAAGTGAGAGCATCGACTTCCGCCATGGGATATAGAATTACGTATTCCGTCCACCGGCACGAGAGGGTGCCTTCGATCCTTGGCATTCATGAAAGAACGCAAAGGCGGAATAGTTGATGGACTAAATCACCAGGAAAGACCCATAGCTAAAGTGGCAAACCGTTGAAGCATCCCTCTCACTCATTGAAAATATTTGAAAACAGAGCTCGGAGAAGGTCCTGAAGTCACATGTGATACGAGGGGCCTACTTCGCTTTGGACAGAGAAGAAGTGAATTTCATGGTACAAGTAGCTTATTCGCTGAGTAGCGAAAGGACCAACACCGCCGTAACACAATCTCGTTTCCCCCGCCCCCCCCGCTCTACATCCCGCCTCTCTTCATCTTCTCTGACACCACCGCGTCCTCCGCGGTGTGGAAACCGCATGGTTCCCACAGGCCGCACGGATTGCAGCCGGCGCAGATTGAGTCGTGGCACGGAAAGATCGGGCAGAGCCCGATACAGTCCGGGCACACCCACCGGCCGCAATCCGTGCACATCAAGAAGGTGGGGGCATCGCGGCCCTCGCTCGCCCATCTCTTGATGGAGCTGGCAAGCTCCGCGGCCGCGATGCCCTCTGCTGTATCCTTCTCCTTCACTGCAGTCTGGCTGGCGCCTTTAAAGGCGCAGCATGGTGCGCCGCAATTGGCGCAGTTGTCGATGCAGGTGCTGCAGAGGAGGTTCTTCTGGAAGAAGGTACACCCGTGGCTTGGGTGGGCTGGACGGTGGTCGCTTGGTACGTACCACACTATTTCGGTGCCGGTCGCTTGTCGGAGCTTCTTTGTCTAAGAGCAGTATCAGCGGTGGAGTAAGGTACTATTCTTCTAGTGATAGAACATACCTTGTATGCGACATAGTCCTCGTTGGCCAACTTCTTATCTGCTGCCTTCTGTGCCGCCTCATCTTCGAGCTTTAGCCTATTGCTAGGCATGGCGGAGTCACTAGCATCTGATAATACTGGGCTGACGACATCGGTGGACCAATTGCTACCAGGTGCGGGCTGAGAGCCAGTGCGAACACTTGAGACGCGAGAGTAGCCACGACCACGCCCGGTCGATGTGGGAGATGAAAGCGAATCATGAAGGCTATGGTGTGGAGCGGAGTATGGACTCTTAGGACCGGCCGTAGTGGTAGGAGCACGGACAGGGGTGGTTGGAATGTCGGCAGGGCTGGTCTCTGGAACAACATGACCTTGAGCTGTGTTGGCAGTATTGGTGTTGCTACGAGAGAATATGCGTTTGCGAAGTGACGGCTTCTTCTCGTCTGGGGCAACAAGCTCTTTGGTGCTTTCAACTCCGAAATTCTCTTTGAGATGGCGTCGCTCGATCATCTTGACTTGAGGAGAGTCATTGGTGACGCGCTCGCTCTTGATCTTTGTGGACGGGGAGAAAATACCGGACCCATTGTTCTCGCTGCTAGAGCGTCTGCGTAGTCTACGTGAGATCAGTCCTTGGGATACACTTGGGCTCTGCGGCATTGGTGTGCTGGGCTGGTCGTTCTCATCGCCATTAATGCCGCAAATGAAGTTTGTGATGCTATTCTCTAGACCTGACGGAATCGTGCCGCGATGCTCTGAGACGATTTCTGCGAGACTGGATACAAGTGCGGCCCTACTACTAGCAACAGCGCGAGAATTCTCCGATGGGCCACCTGCGCCATTGTTTGCGTTCTGAGTGTCGAGGGGGGGAAGCAACGGCTTGCGTCTAGAGCTCTTGGGCGGAGGCGTGGGAGTCTGTTCATTGTTTGTCGTCAAAGTGTAACCTTGGTCGTAAGGAACAGCGGCGAATTCAAGCTCATTGCTGGCGTTCAACGTCGTGGCTCTGAAAATCGCGCTCGGGGGAGAAGATAGCTGTGGTTGCGTGTTCGAATCGGTCTCCATGCTGCTTTCGTGGTCTGAAGGCTTAGTGGAGGACGTGCTGCGAGGCATGAACCGAGAAACAACTGGTGAAGTTGCATTGTCCTCTGTATCTTGCTTGGATGTTCCTTTGGCCCCTTTGGAGAACGGTGCAGACGTGATGCGCTTAAATGACGCGAACGGAGAGCGCCGAGTGGTCTTGTCTTGATTCTGGGCTGGGTCATCGTAGGAAGCTTCGGCTGCAGTGGCACGTTCAATTGCTTCACGTGCCGCATCTTCCTCGTCGCGCTTGAAAAAGTCCAGGGCAGACATCAGCTCATCGGCAGGATCTTCCGAGTCCTTGGTATTCCTACGGACCTTCAAAGGCTTGGGACGTAGACTAAGTTCATCTCGGGGTTCGGTACGCTGCGGATTTGGTACTGCTGGACTTGGAATACGCATACTGTATCGAGTGCGCAACCCATCTTGCTTGATCCGAAGGGGACTGGCATTGTTCGCGTCTTTCGTCACTGCAGCTAATTAGAATAGTCTTCAGGTGTTGGGAGGACCATATTTACCTGATCCAAGAAGCTCTTCAAGTTCGTCGTCCTCGGCGTAGTCACCTTTATCATCGTAGTCCGTGGATGTCGTAGAGGTAGTCGAGGGCGCCGTAGCATCTCCAGCATTCGCATCATAGAGCACGCGCTTCGTTGCTTCAGTGCGATCAACAAGGCCAGCACTCGTAGGGACCTTCGGGGTATTAGAGGAACGTTCGATGTGCTTCGAATCACTAATGTTGTCGGGCTTGCGCTCATCGTAGTCTGTGGGTGTTGTAATGGTAGTTGAGGGCGCCGTAGCATCGCCAGCATTTACATCATGGAGCACGCGCCTCGTTACTTCAGTGCGAGCAACCAGACCAGCACGATCAACCAGGTCAGAAGTCGTAGAGACTTTACGGACATTAGGGGAACGTTGGATGCGCTTCGAATCATTGATCTCATCGGGCTTGCGCTCATCGCAGTCCTTGGATGTCGTAAAGATAGTGGGCGCCGTAGCATCGCGAGCATTTGCACCATAGAGCATGCGCCTCGTTACTTCATTGCGATCAACAAGGCCAGCAGTCGTCGTGACCTTTGGGGTATTAGGGGAACGTTCGATACGCTTCGAGTCATCATCCTTGTCAAGCTTGCGCTCATCTTGGGTGATAGATCTAGGCTCGTCGGTGTAGTTGCTCTGCACGCGGCTGTAGCTAGGACTGCCAAGACGGTCACTGCCATAGAGTCGTGTAGATACGGCAACACGCTCTTGGGAAGTGTTCTCATTCTCGTCAGGCTTGCGCTCAGCTTGGGCGATAGACCTAGGCACGTCGGTGTAATTGCTCTGTATGCGGCCGAGGCTAGCACTGCCATGGTGGTCATTGCCATAGAGTTGTCTGGGTATGACGACACGCTCGCGGGGAGTGTTATGATTGCCACGGCGTTGTCTGGGTGAGACGACACGCCCTTGGGGAGTGTTATCATTCTCGTCAGGCTTGCGCTCAGCTTGAGTGATAGACCTAGGTTCGTCGATGTAGTTGCTCTCCATGCGGCCGAGGTCAGGATTGCCAAGGTGCTCGTTGCCACGGCGTTGTCTAGGTGCGAGGACACGCTCTTGGGAAGTGTTGTGGATGCGAGTGACATCGACATTGCTATCGACGCTATCGGCTATGCCATCAGAGCCTTCTCCGCGAACCATATTGCTGGCCTGCTTGTAAATTGTCAGTCATACACAAAGTTAGATAGATGGAAGGGCGAACTGACGCGTCGAGTATCGGCACGACCTGGAGGTGCGACGTTGAAGAATTCAGCAGTTTCCGGTGTCACTGGCAAGATGTGGCCCCAGCGCTGTTCGTACGATCAGTCAAGCTCTTCCTGGTCTGTTGTAGCAAGAGTAGGCTTACCGAGAAAATAAATGCCTTCTTCGCGTCTGGGTCTAATGAGTCGAAGTCAACTTCATCGGGCTCAAAATCGCCGTTCTCGTCACAGTTATCGGGACCAGTACCGTCGTGGGCGTCGTCGTCGTCGATGCCGATTTCTTCTTCGGGTGCTGAATCCTGATTGAATTCAGTATCTGCTTTCGATCGGGGGATGAGATAGGGGGGTAGGCGAGCTCTCACCTTGTTTCGGAGTGAGTTACGTGTTATGGCGATGCCCAAAGCAACTAGGATAGTGAAAGAGCCGGTGCCCCAGGTAAACCAGAAGAACTTGGGATAATCAGGCAGTAGCAATCCACCGAAGACGATACAAGTGCGGGCAATATGCTTTATATTGTACAGGTGACCTCTCAGTGCTGTGGCAAAGGTTCCAGAAGCCATCATGTTGATATTGGTACCCTTAGCGTTTAATCCACGTGACATCCCGCGAGAAGCGAATTTTAGTGTTAGATATTAGTAGCTGCCAGTTGGTATGATGCCAGGACAAGCATGAACTCTTGACAAAAGCACAATCAGTTCAAAGCTTTAGGATGAGCAAGAAACACTGCTGATGGCTGTTGTGAAGGAAGTGAGGAAAAGAGGAGGGGTCACAGACTGATAAAGAAAGTCCAGCCCTGTTACGCCTGGCAGACAGCTAGGCCCGTATCATAATACAGCGTCTATACTCTCTGGCACTTTTACTGACACTCTCCATTAGGTTCCCTTCTCCTTCTATCCTATTGATCTTGCGACGGAATACTACTCTGAGAGTGCTCCATTGCCTTGCGGGGCCGCTTAGCATAGTCATCGCCGGGGGTTGCTTGGAAGCATGGAGGAAGCTGCTATGCCATCTGCTACGCATCCATCCACCACTTGATGGCAAGCCCGTTCTCTAGGATTAGACGTATACTCCATTTGGATCTTCCGGCGGGCTAAAGTCATATGTAACATGGGGGGCAGTCACGCAATTCGAAGGATCAGAGCCACTCTCGATGCTTGGTATTATAGCTCGAGCTTGGAGTTTTCGATAGACGTAGCTGCAGATCTTAGGAACAAGCGCTGATGACATATCTGATGGTTGCCATCCGACTTGGACGAATCTGTTGGATTCAAGGTACGGCATACGGCTGCTGTAAGAAATTGGCTCAAGACCGAGCGTGGCAAAACCACGATATCGGGTATGTCTTAAAGCCTGGGAGTACTCCCATTGATGCTTTGGTCATGTCATGCTCAGAGTTTCAGACCAGGATCTTTTCACCATCATCGAGCAACACCGATCAGAATGAGACATAGGGAACAGAAATGGCAAAGAACCATTTATTGGCATTAGACTCCCAGCCTAAAACGGAGTTTCTATGCTCAGCTTCCATGCTTGAGCGCAGAGGCTATCATCGGCCAGCCAGCCGACAAAGCACAGAGCTCGCCACGAGAAGAAAGAGATGCTGATACAAACATCGAGGCTGTGCCTCCGGCCTTGATTCAAGGCACCGTCGCTTAGGATCATCTCATCATACCCGTCTTTCTGTCATCATGCATGCTTAGGCCTGTTGCCCGCCATAGAGCCTTATATACCAATCCACGCCTTCACTAAACCTCGTCTTGTCATTCATGGCTGTGCGTATTTGCGAGTCCAGTCTCTTGCTGTTTGTATGGCTGCTTGTTCATTTTCTTTCCAGCTCTGTGCCACATCGTTTGCCAGCGGATCGTCAGGGTTGGGTGCTCCGAGCAATGCCTGTATAGATAGCAAGATCGTGCGTATCTGGAGTGCGGGCGACCAATTACCTGAAGAAGTCAGCTGGAGATATGACCAAGCTTGGCCAAAAACCTACTCTTGAGAACATCTAGACAAATCCGCCCGAGCTTGTCGATATTTGGATGGTATATCTTGGTAAGGAACCGGATCTTTGGAGGAGTCATGGGATAATCGTCAGGGAGGAAGAGCTCGAGCTTGAAAACGCCACCTGTTTGACTGTCAGCTGGGTAATCATTGCATCTGCAAAGGATCAACCTTCGTATGGTGATTGCGAAGGTCCGTGTATCTTGACATCGAAGTATCTTAGATTATCTTCATGAGGGACGGCGCTGATACCGGGTACTCTAGAAAGACAATGAATCAGTATGAAGCCGGCTAAAGAATCAGAGTCTTGAGTGACGATGGTTGTATGCGGGGTGGATGTCACTAACGGCTCCGCCATGAGACGTTCTGTCTCTTTGATAATCCTCTTCGGTAAGGCAGCCATACTGGCTGTCAATCTGAACTTATTCGGACTTGCAAGAAGGGGAAGCACGGAGCTGTTTCCGATCGGCTCAATGCAAGTATGGTGGGGATAGTAGCAGCACTGAGGGTTGTTGAATGATGGACCAGTCGTACCTGTTGTGATCAGGACTTTGCAGGTTGCGAGAGTTCGAAGAGCTAGAGCTCATGTGAGGAAGCTGCTTCTCCTGATCAGTGAAGTCAGGCATTTGGATCTCTCTGATGGCTTATTACAGCCGGCGAAATATCGGGCCGTCAACAACCACGCCAGATCAGGTTAAAGCATTGGTCGCCGACCACTTTTGGGTCTTTTGCTGTCTCAAACCTTGTCTCTATCTCAATGAATATAATCCTGGGCTTTTACGGTCCTCCATGTATAGCAGAATACATCCCGCATGTTCATTACCGAGAATTCGTAGCAAGGTCGTGAGTGTGATCTCGATGGAGCATCTAAAGAAGCCTGGCCTCAATCTCTCCTGTTAGGCTCGCTCTAGGATAATCAGAACCAATGGACGATGATTTCTTGGAGTCATGGAAATCCCCGAAGCTCTCTCTTGTCCGTGACGATAAAGTTAGTTGGACGGGGTTCAGATCATAGTATTGTCATAGGGAGACCGAAGCCGTACGGCCAGCGCAGGATATGATCATGATCAGCATCTGCGATACCTTTCTCATTTCAAGAGCGGAGGAACTCTCCATTCTACAGGAAGTTGGAGCCTTTGAAAACAGACAGTCCAAACGATAATGGCTGCAGATGCATATACGAAAGTACTCTCCTCGGCTTATGACAGTCCGACCTTTGGTCAAGATGCGTCGTTCCGTCTGGACAAGCCAGTTGGCTCAGCTTCGATATCGCCATGCGGCAGAGACATTGTCCTAGCTTCGTAAGTCTTCTGGATCCTGTGGCACGAGGCTGCTCATGGGATGATAGGCGGCAAGGTCTGCACATCATCGATCTCGACTCACCGTACTCAGTCCCACGTCATCTGCCTCATCACACGCCATGGGAAGTTGCTGATGTTCAGTGGTCTCCATTCTCCTCAAGAGAAGCATGGGTAGTCAGCACATCAAATCAAAAAGCACTCTTGTGGAATCTGGAAATGAACAGTAGCCGATCGTGTATCGAGCATGTCTTGCATGGCCACACTCGTGCTATCACTGATATCAACTTCTCTGCCCATCATCCGGATATCCTTGCCACTTGCGCTGTTGACAGTTTCGTTCATTGTTGGGATATTCGTCACCCTCGGAAGCCAGCGCTCAGCTTCTGTGACTGGTTCGCTGGAGCTACGCAGGTCAAGTGGAATCGACAAGAACCCCATGTCCTTGCCTCCTCGCATGATAAGATGCTGCGTATATGGGATGACCGTAAAGGAGCGTACCCTTTGCGCTCCATTGAAGCCCATGCTACCAAGATCTATGGCGTCGACTGGGATCGTACTGATTCGAAGAATCTTATTACATGCTCTTTGGATAAAAAGATCAAGTTTTGGGACTATTCAAGCACCAAAAACGAACCAAATCAAACAATACATACTGGGTTTCCGGTCTGGAGAGCGCGGCATACGCCCTTTGGGACAGGCCTGCTGGCGATGCCTCAGCGCGAGAACAATGATCTCCATTTATATGATCGGCGTGCATTGACGAGCACAGGCTCACAAGCCGCGGTACCAGCAGTGCATCGTTTTGAAGGTCATGAAAGCCAGGTCAAGGAGTTCCTCTGGCGCCCTAGAGGTACTGTGAACGAAGCCATGGACAAGCGAGAATTTCAGCTAGTGTCTTGGGGGAGCGACAGAGTATTGCGTCTACACCGTCTGGGGGAGGATGTCTTGCAGCTTGTTGGCTACGAAAGAGGCCAGCCGCCGAAAGCACCTCTGAATTTTACCCGGAAAGATGCTGTCTACAAGACTTTCCAAGATGCTCCAAAGCCTGGTCCTAGCAATTATCAGAGTCTGCCTGGTATGGAAGCCCAATCTTCCGCTTGGATGCGTGCCGGACCTCTAGGCCAAGGTCCAACAGCTGGCTCTAACACCTGGAGTATGCAAGGGCACTCCATGGCTGTCAACAAGGTAAAGCTATCACAGGACATGGACCCAATCTCTTGGATGAAGGGGGTCAAGATCGGTAAACAAATTTTAGCTTCAGGTGCAGAGCCGCAGAGTTTATCGTCCTTAGTTTCGCCAGGACCCAGAGCTGACCGTGCTTGGGAAATGTTTGAGTCACTTGGCGAAGAGATCGCTTATGTTGGAGAGAAGTTTAGCAAAGTGGCTTTCGAGGAGGTAGGATGGCGTCTTTCAGAGCAGATGCCCTGATGAACGAGAGCTAATCAAGGCGCTCTGTCCAGGTTGATATGTCAAATCGACGCATTTTCATAGCTTTCCATGGGCCTTGGGGATCTGAGAAGAGATCCTTTCGTGTTAAATGTCGCATACAATTCCCCCCTGGCTATCCTCACACCACGGTACCAAGTTTCACCTTCGAGGCTTCACCCAGTCTAAGCGATGAACGGGCGGGAGCCCTGTCAAACGAGATCAACCAGATCTCCACAGCTTGTTGCGAGCATAACCTCAGCTGCCTTGAAGCTTCGTTGCGGTATTTGCTCGGGGAAAGAACGCTTGAGGAGAATTTACTATCGATTAAAGCCCGGACAAGCAACGATCTTGATGCGATCCAAAGTCTGGCGCAAAGCTCTAGTGACGAAGATGATGACGATTTCCAAGTCCAGGCTATGGACATGAGTCAGGAAGCACTGGCTGTTTCAAATACTCAGTACAACGTTCCCTTGCCGAAAGCTTGCGGCGCACTATGGGCTAATGATGGACGCTTGATTTGTTTCTTCCCGCACAAAGAGGAAAAGGTCCAGTCGTTGTTCGATGCCCACAGTCTCAAGGCTAGCGAACGCTCGACTAGAAGTCATCAGGCCGTTTTTGAAGGCTTCGGACGTTTCAACAAGAGACCAGAGCAGACCAGCCTTCGTCGTTCTCTGATCGGTCCTGCAAATAGTGACTCTGAGAGTAGTGAATATTCCTATTCCTCTTCCGACTCAACATCCTCCTTGGACGACGTGAATGCGACAAACCAGCTATTCCTACCAGCGATCAGTCTGCGCGAAGCAAACTTCACCGAGATCCCAACAGGCGAATCTCAATGGTCAAGCGGCGATCCAGAGCATGGAACAACAGTCCCCTCGAACCACAACTATGTGACGCTGCATGACTGCCAAGATCTCCTCCCATCAAGCCCAGAATTGGCTCGTAAGTACATTTTGTGTGATGATCGGCACTATTCTTGCGTCCACAACGCTCGTGTTGCTCGCGAAGCAGAGCTCTACGACCTGGCAGACATTTGGGACATTGTGGAGCTGGCCATGGATCATCGTCAAAGCGAACCCGCTATAATACATGCTCGCAGCGCTACACATCCTTTGAAGTCGAAAGACAGCGCTATTGATTTATCGTTCGATGCAAAAGAAGAGGGATCTAGTACAGATCGTTTTAAGAGTGCGAGATGGGGTCAGCACCCCTTTGGGCAGCAATGGCTGGCTGAAGAATTGTGAGTTTTGACAACCAGTGAAACTTCCCCTCCGAGGTCTAATCGTTTTTAGGATGACTTATTTCGAAGGCTTGGCCGATATCCAAATGTTGGCAATGCTCTCTTGTGTGCTCAGCGAGCCGAAGCATGGAAGCTCCTCCCAAGAAAGCCATACATCCGATGATCGAGCTTCGCATCTGTTAGAACCTCCACACCATAGCACCGAGATGTACACTCCTTCTGTCGAGCACATCGTCGGGCTATCTGAGGCCGCCATGGATACGCCGCTTCTTAGCTTGCGCCACGGACGTGGATTCAAGAGAAAGACTGCATCGACAGCTTCGGACGTCCCTCCAACAAGAGAGCGACCGCCACGTCTGAATACCACGGTGACCCCTTCAATCAGCTTTCGTCACAGTCGTGCCAGCTCAGATTTGTACGACTCCCGGAGAATATCGTTGTCAACATCTCCAGAGCAGCTCCGACGTGTCCCACGCTCAAATTCTAATCTCGCCAGTGCCTTTGCTGCCTCCCTTTCGCAAACCTTCTCCTTCAACGCCTCCGCTCCTCCTTCGCCGCCTCCACAGCTGAGAAAACGTCCGAGTCCATCTGGGAGTGATATAGGTGCTCCACCTACTGTTGCTGGCTTTGGCGGGATGAACTACCTTGGCAAGTCCGCTATCACAGCAGGGGATTCACGAACAATCTACCCGCTTCCTGTATCGGACACCGAGGAGGAAGCGTCTTCTCCGCAGAAGCCGGTATTCGAAACCAAATATAAGAATCAATACAAGTTTGAGCTGGACGGCTATGCTGGTATTCCCTCACTCGCAATATCCGACGAGTGGAGATATGATGCCTACAGATCGGCATACGCAGAGATGCTGTTCGCTTGGGAGCTTCCAATACAGATGTGCGAGATACTCAAGTACAGCAGCGTTCAACCCTTCGATGTCAGCAATTTAAGCAATCACGATCCAGATATGGCGTTTCGAAGGAGCAATGCGGACAGAAGTCATGCATTCGATGGCGTCGACTTCAAAAACAACTGCCCCTCCTGCACAAATCCAATCACCACCAATCGACCTACCCGCAGCTGCCCTGACTGCTTGGTACGGTGCTCGCCCCTGCTATGCCTCCTCTGCACAACCATCATTCGTGGCCTCGCCTCCCCCTGTCTATCGTGCGGCCACGCCCTTCACCCCGCATGCCGTATCTTATTGCAGTCCCAGTCCCTTTCGTTTGACGGCTCTGACTGCGATGATGATCGGACCTACCACTGTATCTCTGGCTGCGGCTGCCTCTGCGACTCCTACAATTCCATCGAGATGTCTGCCCCTGAAGAATTCCTACGTAATGACAGCGAAGAAGCTGAAAAAATCATCGTCAACGAGCAACAATCACTCGGGTGGCGGGATGAACCAAGGCATGATGTGGCGTATGAGAGCTTGGCAAGGAATCTGGGTGAGAGGAAAGCATTGACGCCAAAGAGTAGCCAAATATGGCGGGGTGGGGAGGCTGAACCTATTAGGGATAGAAGGAAGAGCGTTGGATCGAATCTTAGGTATGAGGAGCGTTTTGGGCTTTGAGCTTTCTTGGCTTCGGTCGGCGGAGGTATTGGTGATGGGTCCCGGGTGCAGGAAACCAGCGGGAGGATATGATGTGATACCCGCTTTCACATCAGAAGATGGTATTTGTTGTATTTTCAGATAGTGGATGGGGAGTGGTCGGCCGGCGTTGGGGTCGGAAAGAGGTTTGGGTATCGGTTGGCTTCGCTACGTGTAGCTGAAGAGAAGCCTCTGACTTGAAAGGTCCGGAGTGGTTTAGATACCCGTGTCTGCAATATGAGGTGGGCTGCGTTGTAATCTTCTACTGTAGCATATCGAGGTCAGGTCGTAAAGGTGTGTTCTACCTTACAGATTTATCTACTAGGTGTTATGAATATTGCCATGATGTAAGGTAGGTGTTTGGGAGTGCGGACTTTTCTGCCTCGATAGGTCAACTCCATGAATCCGCTTAAAGAGTAATCCAGAGAACCATTAAGATCCGATCTAGCCTCATCTACTGGCACGGACTCCAAAGATTCAAACGAACCGCCCACATGCGGAAATGTAGTAAGCCGACGGATCAACGCAATGGAGCTTCTCCTTCTACAAGGACAACACATCCACATACCCTACCCTAACGATGTACAAGACACCAACATCCTCAATGGCGCAACGGATTGCTGTCCATCAAAACCAGCCAGAAGCTCTGCGTTCGAAACCCTTTACTAACATGAGCTTTCTAGACTTTACGCCAACGACACGCCTCCGCTTTCTAGCCGTCTCTACGGAGCGGCCATCACAACTGAACGCAACACTAACCTTACGCAGCTTTCCGGCTGCCTCTTCGGAGCGGTCGCTTAACACAACACTGACATTACGACATACTCTTCGGGTACGGGTTGTCTATGGACTATCGGAGAGCGCCATTAAGTCTCTCCCCACGCAAACTTGTATGTACGGTTCGTTCCCTTGGTACTGTTGAGAGCTTCTGGTTGGTTTCTTTTTTCTGTTGTATTGAGCTTCTGGCTTTCTCTTGGTTTCCTTATTTTTTGGTATAATTCATAGGAGCAGTGGGCGGGATACGTTGGAGGTTTCCGCAATGTAGCAAAGGGATGGAGGTAGATGTATGAAGGCACAGGCGGCATACTACTCAGGAGACAGGGTATGTGCTGGCATCTACGCTGGCTGGGACATTCAATGGGATAGATCATATTGCGCAATAGTATGATCAGAAGGTAGAAATGCGCAAGTGGATTGTGTGTAGAAGCAACTATCTGACCATGCTATCATCGCAAAACCAGACATCGCCAGTCCCCTGCAGCCCATCCTTCACCCTGAAACCTCCAAGACCAAAATCATCAGGTTACGAACACAAGACGCAACGCACCAGAACTCGAGCCTGCAAGTACAAGTCAAGGAGCCATACCAGGCTCTCCATTAGCTGCCCGGGTGACACTGAGAAGACTTACCTGGCCAACACACCACTCCCGTTCCCCACTCAACCCTCCAGATACCGCACCCCCAAGATCCGCAGCCTATCAAGAAGCTCTGCAGTGCCGGGAAAAGAAAAGTTGACTTACAGAATCAATGAAGACAGTGCGCCGAAGGGGAAACAGCAGGGGAATTGGTGGAGGACTTGTGGCGCCTCCAAGCACCTCCGGAGGCGAGCTCCGGGTTACAATCCGGGCTCCGTGGGATAGTGGGTGTATGCTGGTTGGGAATGGTTGCTGAGTTGGGGTGATGGGGAGTGTCGTCTAGTGGAGGGTCGGCCTGTGAGTTGTTGTCCAGTAGGGTGTCAACCAGTGTGGCGTCCCATCGTCTAGCAAGGTATCGTGGCTTTCTCTCCGCTCCCAGCATGCCGTCTCGCGTACCGAATAAGCATCCACTTGTTCACGCCCGGCACGCCGTTCACATCGAGTGTTTCCGCCATCCAGGTCCAGGCCCAGGTCCGGATCCAGATCCAGACAAAATCGCACTGGCATTGGTCCTTCTTGCCAGTCCAACCACCGACCAGTTGATCGGAAATCCCGGTTGGACCGCTTCGCGTGTTTTCAGCAATCCATGGTCTTTCTTTCCGCCCCCTAAGGGGCGTGGAGGACTCATGAGGCGCCTCCCAGCCCTCGCAGGGTTTGCACGCTTCCCTCGGAGTCGACAGTGCGCAGCGCGGCTTGTATTGGCAATAACTATATATGTATACCCGAAGGCGGCTCAGGGGCTCGAAAGCCCCGGCCTATAACTATAGTGGAGGACTTAGAGGCGCCTCCCAGCCACTCTACCGTGGTGAGAGACCACGGTAGGTAAGGGTGGAACACTGTGGTGGTTCCGAAACCGGACACTGGACGGTCCTGGGGGCGAGTGTCGGTTGTGGGGCCTTGGATGGGTGGTGTTAGCGAGGTGGTGGAGGTGGGAGGGGGGATGGTGGTTGGGCTTACTGTTGTTGAGGCGTGAGTCGTTACTGTACACGTGATCATGAATTGTTGGCGATGTAGTGGTCGTGTAGAGTCGTAAGTCGTTGCTGTATAAGTATGTTGATGGTACGGTGTCGGCACTGTAGGTCCTCGATCGTGTAGAAGTCGAGGCCGTCGAGTCGTTAATAACCTAGAGACTAGAATGAAAACCGACATCAGTAAGGCTCACGATCAAGACAGAGCAGAGCTTCTTGATGGATTGCAAAAGGCCCTGTGGCCGGGGAAAATCAATACTATATATAGCATGAGAGAAGGATGAAAAGAAAGAAGATCTTGCTGGGAATCCCTCGTCATAAATACCCATGAGGGGCGAGTGTTGATCCTGAGTCACAGAACTTGCTCAACACTGAGTGGATTATGGCGCTCGCTTAAAGTCTTGGCATAGGGTTTTCGGGTGAGAGTTCTCGTGTTGGGAAATGTTGATTTGCGTAACCGGCGGATTTGGACTTGGTAGTTGGATATCGGACAAGGTATTTGTGATGGTTATTTGGGTAGGGAATGATGGTTTGCCGGATTGGCGCATTGGCGTTGGGAGATTTACCCAGTCGTTGCGCAAGGCAGTCACGTGAAAGGGTCTTTTTGTCTAGGAAGACTTTCGGAAGTGCTCGTACCATTGGCTTTGGTACATGTTCAAATATAGCCAGCCTGATTCCGGATATTTATAAAGGTACTAGATGGAAAGACGTTTTAGCGTACCGTCGTTGGTCACATCAACCAACCACCACCCAGCGCAATCACGTGATCCAGTCTTTTCACCCACAAATGCGACTGGAAATACTCGTGCCATTGTCATTGCTACCCCAAAGCTATCCTACAAGCTCCCCACGTCAACACGTGCACTCGTCAATCTACCTCCTCCACCACCCCCTTCAACCCCTCCTCCACCTCCCATTCCTCCTCCGCCGGCCCCAACTCCACCCGATACCCCGCCAACTGCTCCATTTTCTCCGCCACCCATCCCTCCATCTCCACCCCCATGCCCCCAACGGCCACGAACTCGGCAACACGCCCTTCCGTCGAAGCGCGTTTTCCCCAGCAGAGCTCGTCAAGGCGCTGCCAGTAGATGCGCTCGAAAGAGCCGCCCTGCACCAGGTTCGTGTGCCAGAATTGGCCCCTGGTGATGGACGCACGCATCTGCTTGGATAAGGGATTGCGTGGTAGCGTTGGTTCGTCGTAGCGGACGACCGGGACGAGAGGGACGGAGTTGGGTGAGGGAGGGGGCGAGCCACGAACTGCAATTACCTCATCCCAGCCGTATGCGAAGTCGTGGACCTTGGGCTCGTATCGCAGGGCCGCGAAGCGCCTCGCCTCTTCTTCCTCCATTACGGTGAGGAAGAGATCCAACTTACTCTTGTACAGCGACAGCAGATCATCAGGGCCCGGAGTATCGAAACGGTAGGTCTGCGTCCAGGCGTCCGGGTTACGCAGGATTAGCCAGTTGGGAGCGGAGCTGAAAAGCTCGTAGGGGGCGGTGTAGGTCCATTCCCAGTCGCAGATGGCGACGATGCGGAGATTGCGGTCGACGAGGATATTGTGCGGGCGTAGATCATCGCAGACGAGGTAGAAGGGCCCGGTGGTGTGGGCTGGGGAGGTGAAGCGTTGCAGCAGCTTGCGGAGAAGGTGACGTGACGTGTATTTTTCGCGAGCGTCGGCGGCGTCTTCAACGCTGTTACGTTGGGCAGTGAGATGCTTGAGCTTGACAGCGCACACGTGGTCGAGATATGCTGGCGCACTTGTGAAGGGAGCGGTATTGTCTGTGGCTTGTGGTCAGCTTATCACTTGAGAGTGTTGGGAATGAGTGTTGCTTACCGTCAGCAGGGACACCTGCGGTACGCTGCTGTTCATTGTTGTCGAGCGTATGAGGAGGGTCGACGATTGCCCAAGTGGTACCCTTGTCGGATTCGACCATGCTGAGAGAACCGATCTCATCAAAATTGAACTCGGCCAGCTCAAGGTAGACGTTGGCCATCTGCCGATAGATGGTTATCAAGGTCTCGTCACTGACATCCGGACTTAGTAGCGGCCCATCGTCATCTCCTTTCGCAGCTTCGGCCCTATCGGCAACCTCTTGGAGATGCTCTCCTACCGTACGCGGACGAAACAGCTCATCCAACGGCTTTCCCATGAGTACTTCGCTGAGCGGCTTGCCTTCGATATATTCCATGATGATGAATGGGCCGACCCCGAAGAAGTAGTTCTCCTTACTAGTGCCGTGCGCAATGATCCTCGGCACCGGTATGTCTGTCATCTCGTACAGGTACTTCATAGTGGCAACTTCGTGCTTGATCTTTGTCTCCGGGTCCATCACTCTACCTGGTATGGGGAGGCGGATCATCCAACGCGTACGGTCTTCCTGGCCATCCTCGAACTCGACGGCAATGCAGTAGTTGAAGCTGCCTCCAGCAATAGAGAAAGGGTAGCATGGCTTGTTGTCATTGAACATGGAAGCCAGCTTGGTGACGTTATGACCGATGCCGTTCATCACCACAAGCCACTTTCGGGTGATTTCGTCCTGGTGAGCGAGGTGGATCTCGTCGACGTCCATTGTGATATTTATTATTCACTAGGCGATAAGGTTAGTACTGAGGTGAGTTTAATTTGGATAGGGGTAGCAGACATGAGACCTATTTATCCTCGCTGAGTGACTTCTCCTCGGACTGAGCTCCTGGCTGCTGCTGCTCAGTGTCGGATGAGACTATGGGGTCGGATGAGGCTAGTTCGGACGATGTGTTGGCCTCTGCTTGTTGCTGTGCTTGTGTTGCTTCGGCTGCTTTGTTGGCTAAGGCTTGCTCACGCTGGGCACGGTCTGTGTTGATTCAGACTCTATAGCATAGGAGGCATCAGCAAGCACTTACCACGCTTCAGCTGTCTTCGCTTTCTCTGAGCAGACAGGCCGGCGTCGGTCAGCTGCAGGATAGTGTTCTGGTTGGTCAGGGCTAGATTGATGGCACGTCGGGTCTCAAGATCGAGTGCAGGCTGCTCCTCCTTAGATTTGCCCTCGCTCATTGCTGTTGGCAATAGTGTAGGGTACTGGTAAGGATGATTCGGCTATACAGGTCTGCTTGCATGCTTGGAAATATCGAGAGATGGTGGGAAGGAAATGGGTGTGACAGATGATGAGGGAAAGTGAAAGGAAATGGGCAAACTCAGGCGGTGTGCTACGATTTGTGATCCTAGCTCACGTGACTGATAATGACGAGGTTTTTTAGTACACGTATTCACTCAACACACGGCAACCTCGAAAAACAGCAGCACACCTCCATTAGAAAGAGAACTAGAGACTTGACGAATTTCCAGGTGCATATTCGCTTTTAGTCGTACTTCCCGTCGGTTCGAACAAGCCCTGCTTTCTGGTTTTCTGCCTTGGACCTTGTGCTCCAATCCGCAGGTTCGTCTTTCCCGTTTTCTTCCTCTTCATCGCCTTCCTCCTTGGTCTTGTGTACTGTCTGTGGGTTATGCTCTGCAGGAGAATAGATTGTGTACAGGATCTGTGGCACCCAATGAGCGGATGAATTACGGAAGAATAGTAGATCCGACTTACCAGGGGGGTGGGACCCGTGTTGACAAACTGGTGTTGAGTGCCAGCAGGGACAATCATCAAATCTCCAGCTTTTACATCTTGGTCCTTTCCATTGATCGTTGCTTTTGCAATTCCAGATGTGAAAGTCAAAGCTTGGTCTACGGTATGAACCTGTCATATTTTAGAAGAAGGACTTGCATATCTAATTGAGAATGTAATATATCGAACAATGTTGCTGTGTCTATTGGAGGGAAGAGGGACTTCAAACCTCATCTCCGATATCGCCCCCAACTGGAATGGTCATGAGGACCACTTGGGAATACAGCCCAGTCCAAAGCACTCGACGAAATTCCGCTGATTCCGAAGGTAAGGCGTTTATCATGTTGGGGAAGTATTGCATTTCATGTTTGGGTGGTCCGGTAGGCATTTTGGGGTCTTTTCCAAGTACTACTGCGGATCTGGAGAGTGTTCTTCTTGTTGGAATGGATTTCAAAGACGTATATCTTGAACAACGAGCAGCTCGGAAGGATCTATATGCAAACATTGATGTCATGTCCTTGTCTGTGCAGTCTGTGCAGTCTGTGGACGGCTTGTAGTCCTGATTGACTTCGGATGATGACGTCTGTATGCTGTGGCGTGGGTGTGGCTTTTACTTTTTGAGGTCACGTGAGCGCCACGAAAAGACAAGGTCAGGGTCCATCAATCCAGCATTTATATTTCTTTTATGCCTTGCAAGATGTAACAATCTTTCCTCGAGTATCCCTGGAAATTAGGCAAGCCAATTCGGCGAAGCTGAAGGGCTCCAATATGAGCTTGCTAGAGCGCTCGGTGTGCTGTACATCTCACACCTTGCCGATTGATGGCTTCCTGACCATGTCGTACCTTCTTCATCGGGAATTCGGTCTCAAGTCTATAGCCAATTGCTCGAGAGCTTCCTACATGGACATCCTATCAGGCTACTAGGCAGCTTTCTCATCACTAATAAAAGCGCTACTCTCCTCCGTCTTTTGGGCAGACACGGTCAGATTGATGGCTGGCAACAGATTCCAGGTATGAACCTGGGGTGATTCGCCATACTAGGAAGTCGATCCTGGTTCTTGTTAAGTGCCTTACTACAATCTATGGCTCCTGAAATCCCCTTCATCACCATGCAGCATACAGGATTCGTGCGATCTCGGCGGTTACTGGGATTTCCATGCTCAGGGGCTGTCGCCAATTTTGAGGCTTTGGCACTGCGATGCGCGTCTGCTCTATCAATAAGTTACACATCTATCAGGCTGAAAGGTCGTTCTCTAGCTACTCTATCTTAGTACTCCACGAATTCAGAGCTGGGCAGGCCTTCCACCAAATGCCCCTGATTTGATTTTGCAAGTGGACTGTAGCATCAACCATCGGGCAAATGATCCTTTGTTTGACTGCCTCATCTACTAACGCTCCATTTGGCATCACTATCTACAGATGTGACGATGCAATATACTCGGAGTCAAAATTACCCCCGTCAAAGTAGGAGTGTTTGCAGTCCCAGGTGGTCCAAGCTTCCCGGCTAGATCTTCCGGGTGATTCTCTTGGCATTAAAGTCGCGTCAGTGCGTCACCCTACAGCTAAGAAGCTATAATTCTAGTTCTCACGGCGTTGCTTCCTGGAGAACCCTCCCTAACATGTCTTCCTCTACGTGGGCTGTCGATCAGCTTTCGCAGCTACTTCCTCTTGATGAGCAATCGCTTCGAGAGGTACTCGACTATACCTCCAGTCTAGACAAGGCCGCTGCAGCCGATCATCTTAAGAACCTACTCGGCGGTTCTCCGAAAGCGCTTGAATTCATCAATTCGTTCAACGCAAGCCGCGACGGTCCGCCTCCCTCGTCGATCGAGCCCGCAGCATCTGCGTTACAGCGAAAGCCAAAGAAGAAGAAAGCGCCTTTGCACAGCTTACCAGCTCGACAGATCGAGGATTATGGGGACACCCGTGGTGCTTACAGGAAGAATGATGGAGACGATTATATGGCTGGGGCACAAAAACCTCGTAAAGAGACACCCCTGGCGAATACTTTGGCTCTCTCGGAAAAGCCTGAGGCACGGCAGCTACCCATAATAGCGGCAGCTTCAATGTCGAAGCTCCCACCCTCAGCGTCTGGCCAGCTGATCTCTGATCTACCCAACGTTAGGACCTCTTCACGTTCACGAAATTCATCTCGTACAGCATCTCCTGCCCCTAAGATGAGGATTAATGTCGCCGGAGGACAGTCGATGCACGGGGCGTCGAGTACAACACAAGATCTAGACTCCGCCATTCGAGCACTCGAGATACAGACTAATCCTTCATTATCAGACGACCCAGCCAAGCGAAGTTGCGATTGCCTCGCTACAAGACATCCACTCCTAGCAGCCGCCCCTAATTGCCTCAACTGCGGCAAGATCATCTGCATCAAAGAAGGAATCGGCCCTTGCACCTTTTGCGGTCATGCCCTACTCGATGCTGACGACATCGATTCTATGATACGCTCGTTGCGCGATGAACGGGGTAAGGAGAAGATGGATCTGAATAATGCATCCCAAAGACGGCCAGACGTTGCTTCGGTACCCAAGCCCTTCACCACAACATCTTCAGACACTACAGACGCCACATTGGCTCGAGCCCGTCAGCACCGTGACAAGCTTCTCAATTACCAAGCCGAGAATGCCCGCCGAACACACATCATCGACCAAGCCGCTGACTTCGAGACTCCTACTGCGGGCCAAAGCATGTGGAATAGCCCGATGGAAAGGGCGGCACAGCTCAAGAGGCAGCAAAAAGTGCTTAGGGAGCAGGAGTGGAATGCCAAGCCCGCGTATGAGAAGAGGAGGATGGTTGTCAGTCTCGATATCAAAGGCGGAAAGGCTGTCAGACGGATGGCGGAGGTGGAACGACCGTCAGCCTCAGAGCATGATGAAGAGGAGGCTGCTGGTGATGATGGATCGGCAGCAGCAGGAGAGGACACGAGGCGCGGCGTCTTCAGCAAGAATCCACTGATGGGCAGTCTGATAAGACCAGTATGGAAGGGAAAGGAGAACGATGAGGAGTTGAATGGAACAGACGAGGACAAGGAAAACAGGACGAAGACCTGGTGGCGCCGAGTACAAGATGACAATGACGACAATGAGGCGTTGTTGTTGGACGATGGTATCTACGGGGGAAGCAGCTACGAGCGAACTCTTAGCGATGAAGAGCATGCATGTGGCTGAGCTTGCTGTGGTGTTACAATGGAATTCGCACAGCATCAAATGGGTTACTCTTGCTGCCGCAGGAGCCTTTTTTAGCCAGTACCACTGTGACGGATATCTCCTACCGTTTCGACCTTGGTACAATGTGGCACGGCATTATTGACTAGGAGGGTCGCCATCTCGAACCAAGATGTTGTACGACTTTTCACAAAGCTTGACACTAAGCCTAATCGAGGTTTTGTAAAGTAATTTGTCGAAAATGCAAAATCGTAAAAAGATAATTCTACGCAAGAAAAATAATTTACAATATTTTTGATATTTTTCTCAATTAGGTCTAGTCTATTACAATAGATATAAAAGAATTCTTTTTAACAATTGAAATTTATTTAAGTAATTATCTATTTAATAAGTTGTACAATCAAAATTTTATAAAATTTTTAAGATATTTGTCTATATTTTTTTCTTTTATTAAATATAATGTCTATATTTTATTTGCAAAGTCTATATAAGATTTAAGCAACTTTAACACAAATATATTTTTTTTTGTGCAAAATAATTAAAAGAGTAACAAGTTATAAAGTATATAAGAAGTCAAATAACAAATTGTAAAAGTCTATATTTTAATTTGTATAAATTTGTACATTTTTGTAAAATATCTAATAAATTAATATAATTTTTTATTAATTTATATAATTGTACAATCTATAATTCTTAATTTTTATTGTACACAACTTGTAAAAACTTGCGCGAAAGCGCACAACAATTATTAATGTTTAACTACAATTTAAACTTAAAGCTCTTTAACTTAATTAAAAAGAATAAAAAGTTAAACAACTTCGAAAAAAATTTAATTAAAAATATGTTAAACTCGATTAATAATAAACAAAATTGTACAAACTTAAGAACTTGTGCAAGTAAAAATTTTAAAATTTGTGCAAACTTAAGAACTTATAATTGTAAAAAATCTAAAATTTGTTCGAATTTTAAAATACTTTAATCTAAGTTACTAGATTTAATATTTAAGACTATACAAAATTTGTTAAATAAAAAAAAAAAGCATAAATATTTAGTTAAAATTAAAAAAACTTGTTTTAATATAATTAAAGTTTGTATAATCTAGAACAAATTTCTTGCAAAAACAATTATTTTAATTAAATTATTTTTAAGTTGCAATATTGAAATTTGTAAAATTTTTTATAGATTTAAATTAATAAGTATATACTTGTATTAAAGTTGTACAAAGAAATGCTAATTTATATAGAATTACATGCGTAAATTATTATATTAAATTATACTTCTATAAAATTGTAACAAAAAAGAATAATTTTTGCAATATTTGTGCAATTTTTGTTAAGAAATTGCAAGTATTTTCGACTTATATATTTTAAATTCGAAATACAATAATAAAAGTTGTGCAAACTATATATATATTGCGAAAGAAGCGTCGTATAATTGTACAAATAATACTACAACGCAAAGCATTACTTAACAAAGAATATATTAATTTGTTCAATTCTTGTTAAGTTATTTATGCAAAAAAGACGCAAAATTAAGCAAGAAAAAAAAAGTTATAACAATAAAAATAAATTAAAAAATACAAAGTTTCTACAACTTGTACAAATATTTATTAACTTATTTAATTATGCTCTCGTCTTTGTATATTAAATTTAGAAAAAATAAACGTGTTTAATATATATAATAGCTTGTATATTTATTGTTAAACTTGTACAATATTGTTTTGTTTGCAAAAAATAACTATAAAAGTTGTTCGAATCTTATAGATTAATACAATATATTGCTTAAGTAATTTAATATTATTTTAATTTATATAGTTAAAACGTTTACTTTTACAACAAAATTTACAAATATTTTAAAAATAAATTGTGCAAAGCTTGCGATAATTGCGACAATTATATAACAAACAATTGTTAATAAATACAAAGTATTATATATTGTAGAAACTTGTTAATATTAACTTAAAAAAACTAAGTGTAAATTGCACAAATATAACAAATAATAAGTAAAAACTTATATATATATTTATTAAAACTTTACAAATATAAACAAAAAAAAATACAATAATTAAAAAAAGTAATTAATATAAATTAATTGCGCATATATATTTAAAATTATTATATATTATAAATTAATAATTTAAATTATTAATACTTTTAAACTATATATTAAATCTTAGTAAAATTTTCAAATAAATTATATTATTTATATATTGTTTTAAATTAGCAACGTGCAAAATAATAAATTTTTGTACATTTTTTGTTTGTAAAAGTATAATATATAATTAATTATAACTAAAATATAAAACAAACAAATTAATTTTTATAATAAATAACAATTGATTTTGCAATTTATTAATAGTTATTGCAAAGTATACGCAAATAAGAAATTGCTTATGCGTTAAAATTTAAAAATAATTGTTTTCTTTACTAGTTAATTTAATTTGTAAAATTAATTGTTGTTAATTGTATTATAATTCTTTAAATATATATTTCTCAATGCAATTTCGATGCAATTGCGTAATTGTTAATCTTGTATTATTGTATATTTCTTTATAAAAATGTAAATTGCGCAATAATATAATAGAAGCGTTTACTTTTAGCTTAATTTTTGAACAAAAAAAACTAGCAAAATTTAAAGTTTGCAAATACTTTATATTAAGATTATAAGTAGTTTTATTATCTTTATACTTAATTATATTAATTAAATAGAATTCTTAAGTCGCATTATTTATGTTTTTTAGTATTAAATTATTTAAGTTTTGTACAATATTATTTTGTTCGTATAGAATTATATAATTTTAAAAGAACTCTAAGTTCTAAACAACTTAAACAAGCTTCTATAATAAAAAAATTTAATTAATAAATTAATCTATATATTTGTAATAATTTGTAATTGTTAATAATAATTAAATACAATTATAAATTTTTTTATTGTACAATATGTTATTAATCTAATTAGCAAAAGCTTAATTGTTTTTTTTATAAACAATTTGTATATTTTAACGCAAAAACAACACAAACAATTTTAATTAAATTTATAATATATAAATGCTTGCATTAACTTATATAACACAATTATTTTAAAAAACAACAAATATTATTTGTGCAAAATTATTTCTTATAATAATTGAGATATCTTTAAAGAGAGTTTTGTTTTTTTAAATATTGCACAAAGTTGTATTAATTACAACGAAATTATATTTATTTTATATAAATATTTTATTCTATATTATTAGACTTGTATATTAAAGAACTTTTGTCAAATTTGTTTGTGCTTTAATATAGCAAGTAGAAGTTTCTATACAAAGAAATAGAATTTTAAATTAAGAATACAAGATTATATTATTAAGCAAAAATTAAGTTACAATTTCTATAAAAACAATATACAAAACAATAAGTCTCTAAATACAATAATAGTAACAAAGAATCTTATAAAGAAAGATCTTGCTTATATTTACAAAATTATATATAAAGAAATATACTATAAAAGACTTGTTTGCAATACTTTGTACAATAGTATTAAAGATTGCACGTTACTTTATATTAAGTTGCTTAATTTTATAATTTCGAAATATTATTTGTTCGAAGATATTATAATTCAATTTTTTTGCGAACAAACGTAAATAATTTTCTTTAAATTAAGATAATTAAAATAGAGAAAAATCAAATTTATTAAACAACTTGTTTTAATTCGATAACTTTTGTGCAATTAAATATAAATTATAATTAATATAAAAATCAACAAAATCTTCTAAAATAGCAAGAAAATCGATTATATAATATATTAAATTATTGCAAATATTTGTATAAAATCGAATTTAAAATGCAAAAGTATTAAGTATTTTTTTATAAATTAATACAATAACAAATAAAGATTGCAACAAATTGCTAAAAACAAATTGTACAATTTTTGTAAAATAACTTATTTATTCTTTATTATTATTAAGTAATTTGCAAACAATATAGACAACGCAAAAGATTATATAAATCTTATTATTAATTATATAAATATATTCGAAGTTATACAAATCTTTAACAACAATTAAAAGCAAGCAAAAATAATAATATTTATCTTATACAAGATTGCAATAATATATGCAATCTATTGCATATTTATATTATTTTAAAATTTATTATTGTTCTTTTTTCTTTTTGTAATAAATATAATGTTTCGAAAACTTATAATATAAAAAATTTCGATTGTTTATATTGTTTGCATTATATTAAAAAAAGCAAATTAAAATTAATTCGAAATTGTTTAAAAGCTTGCGCAACTTTTGCAAAGAAATATTATTATTAAAGTAAACTAATTGTTAATTAAAAAAATATACAATTAGTTAAGTTACAAAAAATTTCTTACAATAATTGCGAAATTCGAACATTTCTTATATAATTTAGCATAAATTAATATAACAATTGCTTAAATATTGTGCAATTTTGTTTTTATTATTTTTTATTTATAAGATTGTATAATCTTGTTTTTTATATATATACTTATATATATATTTGACAACTATAATAAAGCTATACAATTTTATATTTATGTGTACTTTATATTTGCGAATAAGAAAAAAATTATATAAAACTACTTATTAATTGTTTATTTGTATATTACAATTGCAAACATATTTAATAAAAGTATATTTATTGTTATATCAACAATATAGAGAATAATTATTTATATTAATTTTTGTTTTTTTTTAAAAAGCTTTAAGAAAGTTTTTGTTATATATTTTGTTAAAGTTGCATTTCTTGTTGCTTATATAAGATATATAAGAGTTTAATTTGTTGCAAAACTTATATATTATTTAATCTTTAATAATAATTTGTAAAACATTGTTAATATTAAGCGTAAAATTAAATAATTTTGCATAAATTAAATTATTTATACAATAACAATTTAAAAAGTTATTCTTTTTATCTAAGAAGAAAAGAATATATATATGTAATAATTTATACTTTTAATACTTAATAATTTATACAATATTAATATAATATTTGTACAAATTCTTAAAATCTTAAATTAAAGTCTTTTGTTTAAAACAAAAGATTTGCACAACAATATTTAATTAATTTTCGATAATTTAATTTAGTTTAAAAGTATTTTAAATTTTGTTTTATATAAGATTCGCAATAAATGTTACAAACATAATAAACTTTTTAAAATGTTATATAATAGTTATTAAATCTTAATAAAATTAATATATATATTATTTACTATTTGCAAAACTCGAAAACAATATAATATAACAATTAAAATTCTTTGCGTTTATATTATTTGCAAGTAAGATATTTTGTATATTATTATATAACTTTGTACAAACTATATTTTAATTGTTTTAATAAAAGTTCAAAGTTTGTTAATTAATAATCGCGTAACAATTTACAATATATTGTTGAAACAATTGCGCGTTATACAATATTATAAAGTACTAATTTGTATAATTAAAAAAATAATAACGCATTTACGTACGTTGCAAATATCGAATTAGAATTTATTGCTATTAATTATTGTAAAGTTGTAGCAATTACGTTTAACTAAAATTGTTTTACAAAAAGAAAAAAATATAATATAAAAAGAAGTACGCAATATTAATATAATTAATTCGATAAAATTTATGCTTTTTATTAAATTTTGTACGTTTCGCAAGTACTATATTTCGAAAGAAACAATTTTTATACTTATTTAATAAAAATAGTGCAACTTTGTTTGCAATTAATAGATTTATATATCTTTTATTAAAATCTTTCTTTATAATTAATTGCAAACAAAAATTAATTATAATTTGTATAGATTTAGTATTAATTTGTACAAATTTAATTTGTTTTTGTACAATAATATATATTGCAATAAACAAGTTATTGCAATTTTGTATTATTTGTGCTAACTTCTTTAGAAAAAATTATTACAAATTCGAATTATATACAAAATATACAATAATTGCTTATTAAAAATTATAAAAATAAAATTGTGTAAAATTTAATAATTGTCTTGTAATAGTATGCAAAGATTTTTGTAAATAATATAACTTTTTATAAATTATAAAGATTTAAATTCTTGTTTAATTATTAAATTATATATTAGAAATATATATATAAGACATAAAAATTAGTATAAAGTTATATACTTTAATATACTTTTAAAAGTATTTAAATTTAAAAGTACTATTATTAAGCAAAGATTTTAGAAAAGCAAATAATTTTTGTAAAAAATTAAACAAACTATTATTCTTAAAACAACAACTAGTATATAATATAAGTTTTGCAACAATTTTTACTTTTTAGTGCAAAATCTTGTATTAATTGCACTTTTCTATATAGATACTTATATTATAATATATATTAACATAATTTTATATAAGATTACGCAAATAAAATAAATTGCAAATAACAAAAGATATAAAATTGAAAAAAAAAGAATACAAGATATATAAATAATAAAAGAAGTTATAAAACAATACGACAAATAGAAACAAATATAATAGAGACTTGTGCAATACAATTTGATCGAGAATATATAGAACGTAAGATAAGAAAAGTACGCGCAACAACAATACAAGTTTGTTTAAATTAATATATAAATTGTAAAACAATATTAAGATTAAGTTAACTTAAAAAATATCTTTGTGTATTTGTGCAAGTTTAAAGAACTTTAGTATATAATATAAACAAAGTAATAAAGTTAAAAAAAAATCTATATAATATTGATTGCACAAAGTTAACAAACAAATAAAGTTAACATTCTCGAATTTAATTATAGAACGCGTAAAAGCGTATTTGACGCAAGTTTGTTGCAACATAGCAAAGAAATAAAGATAAAAAACAATAATATACAATATAGAAAGAAACAATACAATATTGATAAAGATAAAAACAAAGACGCGCAAGATTACTCGAAGCTATACAAACTTTGAAGTTCGATTACGTGAGAATACAATCTTGACGACACACGACAGCCAACGAAAACAATTGGGAAGAGAGATGTTTTAATATAATATAGATGTGCTACAACGTTGCTCAAGATGATGCGATGATGCGTCTAGTAAGCGCCGAATCAGCCGATCTTATAGAGTACATGGCGGTTGCGGGTTTCAATACAAAGTTCTTCATTTCGAGTAGACTTTCCACACTACATAGCGACATGGAATTTTGGAAATATTTCGACTCATCATGCCGGTCAACGAGATCGAAGTTCATACTTCGTATCCACGGGCTTAAATGTTAATTTACCATATTTTATTTTGGTGAGATCCCGGCGAAATCCACCCCTGTCACGCTAACAATTAACACCCCGAACACGAAGTACCAATCGTCCTAACTATGGACGAGATCTCGATGTCGCCATCTCGTTCATAGTCAGGTCACGAGTGAGCCTTAATCGATTAGGTCCAGGGCACAATATTAGCGGCCAACTAGCGCTGAGCAAACAGTGTAAACAAGCGTCTAATTGGAGGTGAGGACGTTCTACCACATCTGACTGGTCCGCGAGACTGTGAATGCAAGCTGCAAGCCTCTCGTCACGGCCCGCAGTACTCGACGAGCAGCAAATCAGCGCTCCTACGATGCAGGACATCAAGGGGATCAATCCTCCCGCCCTGGCTTCCGCTGTCGTGATAGGACATCATCCCTAGTAGTCGCAGGAGATGCGACTGGGGCTGTGCGAAGGTCACATCCAATCTTGGCGAAGAGCACCCTTACTGGGGAGCACGGCGTTACTAACTTACCAGGTTGAAGAAACCTTCCCAAGCTTCCAAGCTCGAGTCCCACAGCCGAGTTCGAGATAGCTCGTCTTCATCTAGAAGGAGCATGGTTCACGCCACTACCATGTGCCGAGTCCTAGGGCCTCCCTCGATATGTCTGTCACGTTGCTTCAAGCGCCAATAACGGTGTGATGCACACTGCTCCACCGGCGGTTGGCCCACTCTTTCATCATGGGCCGTCTTCGACGATGCAAGGGACTTATCCTACCAGAGGATCCGGAGACTTTCTACTCCTCCTTTGCGCAACATCTTCGACTTGAGATTGACCCCACAGCCCGGACGCTGTTCACCAGATCTATTCGAGTCGACACAATCGCTATCGTTATCGCCGAGGAGCTGGATTCCTTGCTTTCCTAGTCCTTCCATCGACCGGCATAGCATGGTGTTCCGGAAATGACCATATTGGGCCTCCACAACTACAGCACTGAGCTAGGAAATCTGCTATAAGACACCACGCAAAAAGCACAGCTACCAGGCAAAATAATCGTGACGGAGGTGAATAGGGAGGAGACGCAGGAAATTCGTCTCGGATCAAGCGGGGGTGCCATCGATATATTGGGACTGTGCCGCGGAAGCACATTGACGGCGAAGAAACGTCGCATGGTGGCATAATAGCTACAGAACAGCTTATACAGCTACGCTATCTACACGAGGCCCTCCAACTATCGCCATGCCTTCTATACGATTACCCCTCCGAGACCTACTCACTACGACAACCTGGTCAATAGCAAAACGCATAAACATACCAGTGAAACCCTCGAGTCCACCAGGCCTCGCCGCAGCGGTAAAGCAAGACCCATGGTCGAAATCAGGCAAATACGCCCTCGGCTGGGTGTATTTCTCAATCATCCTCCTCATCCTCACATGCGCCGTACATTGTTATCACTGGTGGACGGACAAGATCACAAGAGCAGAATACAAGGAGGAGGTTGCGAAGTCGTCAAAGACATCGTCGCCGGACACAGACTATGAAATGTCGAATCTACCGACCAACTGCTCGTCGAGAAAGTTTTTCCCGCGGATGGAAGAGGGGGCGGTGGATGGGGGGACAGAAACAGCTGACTCTTCTGCCTCGTTCAAATCATTGGATAAGGTCATTGCAATGGTGCGATGGGGCGTGTACAGGCCGATACCTATATTGCAATTCCGGAAGCGACGATTAGGATCTATGCAGATGAGGAGAAGAGAGCTCAGCTTTCCATCGTTGGGGACGATCTTCATCGTCACGGCAGCTTTGGCCTTTGTCACCTGCTACAGCTTCGTGCCACAGCCGCTATACTATGCCAGCATCCGATTTGGCTCTCCTCCTCTGGCAATCCGGGCGGGAATGCTCGCCGTCGCTATAATGCCTTGGATTATTGCGTTGAGTATGAAGGCGAATTTCATTACCGTCTTGACCGGGATAGGCCACGAGAGGCTGAACGTACTGCATCGGTGGGCCGCCTACATTTGCCTTTTTCTCAGCCTTGTCCATACGATTCCTTTCTATGTTACACCAATATGGGATCATGGAGGCTTGGCGGTCTTCAAGAGCTACTTCAACGGTCAGACTTACATCTACGGCACCGGTGTGGCGGCTCTGGTACCTTTGCTGGTTCTGTGCGTGCACTCCCTGCCAATACTGAGGAGCAAATTCTACGAGCTTTTCGTCTTCATGCATGTCCCGATATCCATCGTCTACCTCGGTATGCTGTTCTGGCATTGTCACAACTACCTGACCTCCTGGAACTACCTCGCAGCCACCGCTGGGATCTGGTTCGTTTCCTACATCTTCCGCCTTTTCTACCTCAACTGGACAAACCCTCGGAGAATGTCATGGTTGATAGGCGAAGAAGCCGCCGTGACCCTCCTCCCGGAGAACGCTGTCAAGGTCACCATCCCCACCCAGGTCAAATGGTCTCCAGGTCAGTACGTGTACCTCCGGATGCCCGGCATCTCCATCTTCGAGAATCACCCCTTCACCATCGCCTCCCTCTGCAGCGACGACTTCCCCTCAGCTTACGGCGAGCAATACCGAGACATGACCCTCGTCTTCCGACCATTCGGCGGCTTCACCCGGAAAGTCCTCAACGCTGCCCTCGAAAAAGGGCCTTACAAGACCTACCGCGCCTTCCTCGACGGACCCTATGGCGGCATGCAGCGCGACCTCGCCTCCTTTGATACCGTCGTCCTCTTCGCTGGCGGGAGCGGCATTACCGCCATCGTCTCGCAACTCCTCGACCTCATCAAGAAGATGCGCGACAGCAAAGCCGTCACCAAACAGGTTCACGTCGTCTGGGCGCTTAAACGCCCCGAGACGATGGAGTGGTTCAAAGAGGAACTGCGTATCTGTCGGGAATTCGCTCCCCCAGAGACAGTCCACTGCCAATTCTTCATCACCGCTGCAAAACGCCACGGCCCTGCCAACGGGCTAGGGATACTGCCACCGTCCCCTGCTCGCCTCGTCACCGATATGGTGCACGGCAAGATCAACGATACCTTCCAAGGTATCGCATCGAAGCGGAACTCCGCCCTCATCCGAGACGAAGCACAGGGCGACCCCGAAAAAGAAGCCGCCCTGCGCGCCGAAAACGCAGACACCATCTCTGCCCTTCCTCAATCAAAGACACACCTCGCTCAATCAACACCAACACTGCATTTCCCCCCTCCACCCACCAAAGCGCACACCCGCAAACCCTCGAAACTCACCATCCCTCCGCAGCCCACCAACCCCTCCTTTGACTTCGGCTTCCCCTCCACGCCGACCATGCTCCAGAAATCCCTCATGCGCTTCGCCTTCTTGCCCTCCGTCGCCACGGCCCAGAAGAAGGAGGGCTGGAGCACGGAGTACGGGAGGCCGGATATCCCCTTCATGCTGCGCGGTTTGGAAGGGGGGTTGGGGCGCCGGACGTGCGTGTTTGTGTGTGGGCCGCCGGGTATGCGGAGGGATGTGCAGAGGGTGGTGGCGGGCATGCAGAGGGGAGTGCTGAAGGGGGAAGGGGGGAGGGAGGAGGTGTTTTTGCATACGGAGAATTATGCGATTTGAGGGGGGGAGGTGGATGTGTATGTAGGGATTGTGTATATTGGCAGCTGTGATCTGGCGGGGCATTGGACAGCGGTTGTAAGGCGTTTGGGGATAGGTAGGAGTGAGCTAGGTCTACGCTCCAGGTGTTTCGGAGCTGGGATATAGCTTAAAGATCATCTTTATTGGTCAAAAACCTGTCATAAGTCCTAAGGCTCTTACTTGTACACCCGCTTCAGCCCACTTCATCCAGCCATCAACAACGCGCATAACATGACCCTTTCATTCTCAATACGAACTACAATTAACGCCTACGAAAATGCGAAGTCTACCAACCAATCAACACTATCACGACTCCAGCGAACCAATCCAAACAACCTTGGCCCAATACCGAGCCAGCCATCCTCCACCTGACTGTCATCCCATCACCTCGGTTTTCCTAGCGCTGGCTTTCATATACGATCGTCGACTCGGCTGCACGAATTCAAGGAGGGTATATCGCTGAGGACACTTCATCTTCCCTCATGACTTTCGTGCAGGAGGATACACTATCCAAAACGCTTTGCCGTTTTAGCGGGCGGGGGACGGGGGACTGGGTGGTTGTTGTTGGGGGG
>JAABUS010002674.1_pt1 | contig 32619 bp, 28 predicted proteins | sample 5560161 | NCBI WGS metagenome assembly JAABUS01 (sample SAMN10711885, study PRJNA513376) | rock metagenome | isolation source: Antarctica rocks | place: Antarctica: Victoria Land, Trio Nunatak nord | collected 2016-01-04 | reverse complement strand
GGTACGAAGGCCTGGCCCTTCAGGTACCAGAAGCCGGCGATGCCGGCGGCGAGCAGTACGACGGCGCTGAGGTACACGAGGGCGCTCTGGTCCCAGGTCGACGTGAGTGTGGTCGCCAGGCTCAGCAACGCGAGTGCCCCCAGCGCGGACGTGATGAGACCTGCGTACGGCCGCCGTGACAGCAGCAGGTGATTCGCGGCCGCCGCCGCTGCCAGCACTACGGTGATCGCCGCCATGATCGTGAACGCCTTGCCGTTGAAGCCCGAGGAGTCGCTGGCCCCGTTGAGCGTCTGCCGCAGCGGTTCCCGGGCGTGTGTGGACGCCACTCCCAGGGCCGCCATCAGCAAGAAGGCACCGAAGATCGCCAGACCCGCCCACCCGCGGGCACGCTCCCAGCCTGGCGTCTCAGTTGCCTCCGCCGGTGCACCAGCGTGCGACTGGGCGCTGACAGCACGGAAGACCTCGTCTGCCTGCCGCGGACTCAGCACCTGACGCTGAACGAGCGGGTGGAGTGAGTCGAAGAGACGGTCACCTGGCACGGGAGCTTGGGTCATGGGGCGACCCTAGTGTCACGCGGTGTCGCGGCCCGCTGTTTCGGCGTCGACTGCTGGCACGCTGCTCGTCCACGGCAACGGGCTGCCCTGGATTGCGTTCGCCTTACTCACGCCTGGGTTTGAAGCGTTGGTGGCGGATGGGTGCCTGGTGGGGGTCGATGCGTGCTGGTGGGACGATCTCGGGGGTGCCGTCGGGGGCCATCTGGACGGCCCATTGGCGTTGGTGGATGAGGTGGTGGTGGAAGCTGCAGAGCAGGCACCCTTGGTTGATGTCGGTGGGTCCGCCGTCTGCCCAGGCGATGATGTGGTGGGCTTCGGTCCAGGCGGCGGGTCGTTCGCAGCCGCCGAAGACGCAGCCCCTGTCTCTGATGGCCAACGCGATGCGTTGGTAGCGGTCGAACAGCCGCCGGCTTCGGCCCAGGTTGAGGATGGCGGAGTCGGCACCGAGCACCGCGGGCAGGACACCGGCGTTGCAGGCGAGCCGGCGGACTTGCCCGACGGAGATCGGGGTGCCGGTGGTCAGGGTCGCTTCGCCGACACCGGTGGTGAGTTTGTGGTGGTCGACGGTGACGACCACGGTGGCGTTGCCGGCACCGTGGTTGGGCAGCTTGTCGGCAGGCAGGTGCTCGAGCAGCTGTACGAACGCCCGACCCAGCCGCTGCCCATACGTAAGCAGGGCCGGGTCGGTCTCCGGGCACGGTGCACCGACACCGGTCGCTGTGGGGCTGAGGGGTGCACCGGCACCGGACCCGTCCGCCGACTGGTGGGTTGCGCGTCTGGGGGAGGCGATCGCATCCAGGGCGGTGGTGAGGATGTCGTAGGCAAGGTTCGGCATCCGCCCGGAGAACCGGGCCACCCCGTCGAACCCTCTGCGGCCACGGAACGTGGTCTGCTGCAACGCCCGGGCTTCCTCGGCTTGGAGCTGCTCGCCCAGCACCGCGTCGGCGGCGTCGGGGTCGACCACCTCGACCAGATGGTTGGTCACCACCTGCAGCTGGGTGAACGTCAGTGTCTGGGCGTGGTCGACCAGGTCCGCCTGGGCATGCTCCACCACGTCTTCGGAGATCTCTGGTGAGAGTTTGTCGACGGCGGCACCGATCAGCACCGCCTGCTCGGTGCTGACCTTCCCGGTCGCCCAGGCGGTGCGGGTGGTGGTGGACCGCTCGGACAGGCACCGGGCCTGGGACAGCAAACCTGCTGCGGCGGCACCGGAGACCCGGTAGGAGGCGACCAGGTGCGCCCTGGTCGACGACGCACCCATCACCTTGGCCAGGTCGCGTTCGTCGACCTGGCCGACCAGGCGGGCGACCAGCTCATCCACCCGCGCCCGCACCGCCAACGCTTCTGCGAGCCGCCGCGACAGCCGGGCATCGTCGAGCGACCACACCGGTGCGTCCACCGCCTTGCCCAGCACGTCGTCGAGGGCTGTCAGGCATGCCCCGACCCGGTCCGACGGCAACGGCCGACCCGACCACGGGGCTGCGGAAGAACTGTTCGACATACCCACCACCATAGAAGCGACCACCGACAGTTTCCGATCACAGATTCGACCTGTGGATGACAATGGGTGCCCGTGTTCTCTGTGCACAACCCAGGCTCAAAGCCGGTGGGAGCGCAGGCGTCAGTCAGTGCGCCCGACTGCTCGCAGGAGCAGTTCGACCGCCTCGTCCACCGACCACTCGAGCGTCGCCGGGCCGACGGTGAGCTCGGACCACGACCACCCCGGGACGTCGGCCGGCTGCCAGGGCGGGCTCACCGCGATGCGCTCGCGCTCCATGAACGCGCACAATCGCTCGAGCAAGGTCGTGTGGTTCTCCTCGACGTGGACTCGGAAGGCGTTCGCGTGCGGAGGGTCAGGGAACACCGTGAGACCAGCACCCTTGAGCGCCGTGGCCAGCTCGACGGCACGCTCGTGGTACTCCCCCATCCGCGGCAGCTGGTCACGAACACCTTCCAGTGCGGACGCCGCGAACGGCAGCATGGTGACGAGAGTTCCTCCCAGTCGCTGACGCCACTGCCGGGCTTCGTCCACCTGGTCGACCGGCCCCGCGACAACAGCACCGGCGAGACCGCCGAGACCCTTGTAGAACGACACATAGACGCTGTCAGCGAGGGCCGCGACGTCGGCCAGGCTGTGTTGCAGGTACGGCGTCGACTCCCAGATCCGGGCCCCGTCGAGATGGAGGGGCACGTCGCGCCCGCGACAGGCGGCAGCGAAGGCGCTCAGGGCATCCCACGTGGGCAACAGATAGCCGGCGTCACGCAAGGGCAGCTCCAGCAGGCAGGCGCCGAGCGGACCCGGGACCTTGGCAAGGTCGTCGACGGTCGGCACCTTCAGCCCATCGCTGAGGATCTCGTAGCGGAAACGGTGCAGGAGCCGGGGGCCGTCCTGCTCATGATGGAGCAGGTGCGACTGAGCCGGCAGAGCAACGCGGCGTGAACCCTTCCTGTCCGTCCACACCCGCAGCATCGATTGCTGGGCCATGACCCCGCTGGGGAACATCGCCGCGGCCGGTTTCCCGAGCAGTTCGGCGACCTGAGTCTCCACCTTGGCCACCGGCCCTCTCTCGCCGTACCGGTCCCACGTGTCGTCACCCGCTGCCTCGGCCTCGTCGGCCAAGTGGCGCAGTCGTGCCGCGGGGGCGACCGGCAGGGCGCCCGGCAACCAGCGAGTCGCTTGGCGCTGCGCCTCCCGGAAACGCTCGAGGAGCGCCTGCGTCGACGGCGTGGGGGCGTCGCTCTGCTTTTGTGTGCGTACGTCGGTCACGCCTCATCCTCGCTGACGCGGAGCCGGACTCCTGAAGCAGGCTGTCCGCCAACGCGGCGGAACAGGCGAAAGGGCGGCCACCTGTGTAGGTGACCGCCCTTCGGCGATGGTGTGCTGTGTCGAGGTCAGTTCTGGTAGGAACCGAACCCGAAGTCGTCCAGCGCGACCGCCTGACCCGACGACTGACCGAAGTCGTAGTCGTAGGTGTCGTAGTCGATCGAGTACGCCTGGGCCCGCGCTTCTTCGGTGGGCTCGACGCGGATGTTGCGGTAGCGCTCCAACCCGGTACCTGCCGGGATGAGCTTGCCCAAGATGACGTTCTCCTTGAGCCCGAGCAGCGAGTCGGACTTGCCGTGGATCGCTGCGTCGGTGAGAACGCGGGTGGTCTCCTGGAACGACGCTGCCGACAACCACGACTCGGTGGCCAGCGACGCCTTGGTGATCCCCATCAGGACCGGACGACCCGAGGCAGGAGTGCCGCCCTCGGCCACCACACGGCGGTTCTCGGTCTCGAACCGGATGCGCTCGACGAGCTCGCCGGGAAGCAGGTTGGAGTCGCCGCTCTCGATCACCGTGACCCGGCGAAGCATCTGCCGGATGATGATCTCGATGTGCTTGTCGTGGATCGCCACCGCCTGACGGCGGTAGACCTCCTGGACCTGGTCGACGAGGTGCTCCTGGGTCTTGCGAGGACCGAGCACACGCAAGACGTCTGCGGGGTCAGCCTTGCCGATGGTCATCTGCTGACCGACCTCGACGTGCGAGCCTTCCTCGACCAGCAGGCGGGTGCGCTTGCTGACAGGGAACTCGACCTCTTCGGAGCCGTCATCGGGCACCACGACGATCTTGCGCGTCTTGTCGGTGTCCTCGATGCGCACCCGGCCGGCCGACTCCGAGATCGGAGCCTTGCCCTTGGGCTGACGCGCCTCGAACAGCTCCACCACTCGGGGCAGACCCTCGGTGATGTCGTCGGCCGACGCCACACCGCCGGTGTGGAACGTGCGCATCGTCAGCTGCGTGCCGGGTTCACCGATCGACTGGGCAGCGATGATGCCGACTGCCTCACCGATGTCGACGAGCTTGCCGGTCGCCAGCGAACGGCCGTAGCACTTCGCACAGGTACCGGTCTTGGCGTCACAGGTGAGCACCGAGCGGACCTTGACCTCGTGGATCCCGGCCTCGACGAGCTTGCTGATCAGCACGTCGCCGATGTCGTCGCCACCCTTGGCGAGAACGTCGCCGGAGGTGGGATGCTCGACGTCGACCGCGAGGTTGCGGGCGTACGCCGAGGTCTCGACGTACTCGTCCTTGGTCACGGCACCACTGTCGAGCTTGACGCCGATGATCTTGGTCAGCCCGCGCTCGGTACCGCAGTCGTCCTCACGGATGATGACGTCCTGCGACACGTCGACGAGACGACGCGTGAGGTAGCCCGAGTCGGCCGTCCGCAGCGCGGTGTCGGCCAGACCCTTGCGGGCGCCGTGCGTCGAGATGAAGTACTCGAGCACGGACAGTCCCTCGCGGAAGTTCGCCTTGATCGGCCGCGGGATGATCTCGCCCTTGGGGTTGGCGACCAGACCACGCATACCGGCGATCTGCCGCACCTGGGTCATGTTTCCGCGAGCACCGGAGTTGACGATCATGTAGATCGGGTTCGTCTTCTCGAAGGTCGCTTCCATCGACTTGGCAACGTCGATCGTGGCGGTGTTCCAGATCTCGATGAGCTCCTGGCGGCGCTCCTCGTCGGTGATCAGACCACGCTCGTACTGCTGCTGGACCTTGGCCGCCATCTCCTCGAACTTGGCCATGATCTCCGGCTTGTCAGCCGGCGTCACGACGTCCTCGATGGAGATGGTCACGCCGGACCGGGTGGCCCAGTAGAAGCCGGTGTCCTTCAGCGCATCGAGAGCCGTTGCCACCTCGACCTTGGTGTAGCGCTCCGCGAGGTCGTTGACGATGACGCCGAGCTGCTTCTTGCCGACCTCCCCGTTGACGTACGCGTAGTTGGACGGCAGCGCCTCGTTGAAGATCGCACGACCGAGCGTGGTGTCGATGGTCAGCGCCTGGCCAGGCTCCCAGCCTTCGGGAGTCTGGTAGCCGAGCTCGGGCTCGATGTCAGCGAACCGGAGCTTGATCTTGCTCTGGAGCGTGATCTCCTTGCGGTCGAAGGCCATCTGCGCCTCGGCGATCGAGGCGAACGACCGGCCCTCGCCGGCATGACCGTCGCGGTCGAGGGTGAGGAAGTAGATGCCGATGATCATGTCCTGCGTCGGCATCGTGACCGGGCGTCCGTCGGCAGGCTTCAAGATGTTGTTGGTCGACAACATCAGGATGCGGGCCTCGGCCTGCGCCTCCGCGGACAGCGGAAGGTGCACGGCCATCTGGTCGCCGTCGAAGTCGGCGTTGAACGCCGAGCAGACGAGCGGGTGGATCTGGATGGCCTTGCCCTCGATCAGCTGGGGCTCGAAGGCCTGGATGCCGAGTCGGTGCAGCGTGGGTGCACGGTTGAGCAGCACCGGGTGCTCGGTGATGACCTCTTCGAGGACGTCCCACACGACGGGACGGCTGCGCTCGACCATCCGCTTCGCGCTCTTGATGTTCTGCGCGTGGTTGAGATCGACGAGCCGCTTCATCACGAAAGGCTTGAAGAGCTCGAGCGCCATCTGCTTGGGCAGACCGCACTGGTGCAGCTTCAGCTGCGGGCCGACCACGATGACCGAACGGCCCGAGTAGTCGACACGCTTGCCGAGCAGGTTCTGGCGGAACCGTCCCTGCTTGCCCTTGAGCATGTCGGAGAGCGACTTCAGCGGCCGGTTGCCCGGACCGGTGACCGGACGCCCACGACGGCCGTTGTCGAACAGCGAGTCGACGGCCTCTTGCAGCATCCGCTTCTCGTTGTTGACGATGATCTCGGGCGCGCCGAGGTCAAGAAGTCGCTTCAACCGGTTGTTGCGGTTGATCACGCGGCGGTAGAGGTCGTTGAGGTCGGACGTCGCGAACCGGCCACCGTCGAGCTGCACCATCGGGCGCAGGTCGGGCGGGATCACCGGGACGCAGTCGAGCACCATGCCTTCGGGGCTGTTGGTGGTCGTCAGGAACGCCGACACCACCTTGAGCCGCTTGAGCGCACGGGTCTTGCGCTGGCCCTTGCCGGTGCTGATCGTCTCGCGCAACGAGGCAGCCTCGGCGACCAGGTCGAACGACTGCAGCCGCTTCTGGATCGCCTCGGCGCCCATCGCGCCTTCGAAGTACTGCCCGAAACGGAACCGCATCTCGCGATAGAGGATCTCGTCGCCCATCAGGTCCTGGACCTTGAGGGTGCGGAACGTGTTCCACACTTCCTCGATCCGGTCCAGCTCGCGCTGGGAACGGTCACGCATCTGCTTCAGCTCGCGCTCGGCGCCTTCTTTGATCTTGCGCTTGGCATCGGCCTTGGCACCCTCGGCCTCGAGGGCCGCGAGGTCCTCCTCGAACTTGGCCATCCGGGCAGCAACGTCGGAGTCACGACGCTGCTCAAGCTGCTTGCGCTCGACGTCGATCTTCGCCTCGAGCGAGGGCAGGTCCTGGTGACGCGTGTCCTCGTCGACTGCGGTGATCATGTAGGCCGCGAAGTAGATGACCTTCTCGAGGTCCTTCGGGGCCAGGTCGAGCAGGTAGCCCAACCGGCTCGGCACACCCTTGAAGTACCAGATATGCGTAACGGGGGCGGCGAGCTCGATGTGGCCCATCCGCTCACGGCGCACCTTGGAGCGGGTGACCTCGACGCCACAGCGCTCGCAGATGATGCCCTTGAAGCGGACGCGCTTGTACTTGCCGCAGTAGCACTCCCAGTCCCGGGTCGGACCGAAGATCTTCTCGCAGAAGAGTCCGTCGCGCTCGGGCTTGAGGGTGCGGTAGTTGATGGTCTCGGGCTTCTTCACCTCACCATGGCTCCACTGACGGATGTCGTCAGCGGTGGCCAGGCCGATCCGAAGCTCGTCGAAGAAGTTGACGTCTAGCAAGACTTGTCCTTCGTCTGGTTCTGCAGGGTGGTGATCAAACAGATCAAGTACTTGATCTTGACGGCGGTCAGCGAGAGCTCGCTCACACTTCCTCGACGCTGCTGATGCCCTCGTTGGGACGGCGTGCCAGGTCGATGCCCAGCTCCTCGGCCGCCCGGAACACGTCCTCGTCGGTGTCGCGCATGTCCATGGCGACGCCGTCGCTGGAAAGCACCTCGACGTTGAGGCACAGCGACTGCATCTCCTTGACCAGCACCTTGAACGACTCGGGGATGCCCGGTTCCGGGATGTTCTCGCCCTTGACGATGGCCTCGTAGACCTTCACGCGGCCGAGGATGTCGTCGGACTTGATGGTCAGCAGCTCCTGCAGGGCGTAGGCGGCGCCGTACGCTTCCAGCGCCCACACCTCCATCTCGCCGAAGCGCTGGCCACCGAACTGAGCCTTACCGCCGAGCGGCTGCTGTGTGATCATCGAGTAGGGACCCGTGGAGCGAGCGTGGATCTTGTCGTCGACCAGGTGGTTGAGCTTGATGATGTAGGTGTAGCCGACCGAGACCGGTGCCGGGAACGGCTCGCCGGTGCGTCCGTCGAACAGCAGCGCCTTGCCGTCACCCTTGACCATCCGCTCACCGTCACGGTTCGGACGGGTCGAGGCCAGCAGGCCGGAGATCTCGTCCTCACGTGCGCCGTCGAAGACCGGTGTCGCCACGTTGGTGTTGGGAGCACCTTCCTTCACGCCGATGCTCTCGAGCCGCTGCTTCCACTCGGCGTCGTCACCTTCGACGACCCAGCCGTTCTTCGCGACCCACCCGAGGTGGGTCTCGAGGATCTGACCGATGTTCATGCGGCCGGGCACGCCGAGCGGGTTCAAGATGATGTCGACCGGGGTGCCGTCCTCGAGGAACGGCATGTCCTCAGCAGGCAGGATCTTCGAGATGACGCCCTTGTTGCCGTGGCGTCCGGCGAGCTTGTCGCCGTCGGAGATCTTGCGCTTCTGGGCGACGTAGACCCGGATGAGCTGGTTGACGCCCGGGGGAAGCTCGTCTTCTTCTTCGCGGTCGAAGACACGCACGCCGATGACGATGCCGCTCTCGCCGTGCTTGACCTTGAGCGAGGTGTCGCGCACCTCGCGCGCCTTCTCGCCGAAGATCGCCCGGAGCAGTCGCTCCTCCGGGGTCAGCTCGGTCTCGCCCTTCGGCGTGACCTTGCCGACCAGCACGTCACCCGGGACGACCTCGGCACCGATGCGGATGATGCCGCGCTCGTCGAGGTCGGCCAGCATCTCGTCGGAGACGTTGGGGATGTCGCGGGTGATCTCCTCGGGGCCGAGCTTGGTGTCGCGGGCGTCGACCTCGTGCTCCTCGATGTGGATCGACGTAAGGACGTCTTCCTGCACCAGGCGCTGGCTGAGGATGATCGCGTCCTCGTAGTTGTGGCCCTCCCACGGCATGTACGCGACCAGCAGGTTGCGTCCGAGCGCCATCTCGGCCAGGTCGGTGCTTGGTCCGTCGGCGATGGGCCAGCCGGCCTCGACCCGGTCACCTTCGGCCACGGTCGGCCGCTGGTTGACGCAGGTGCCCTGGTTGGAGCGGCGGAACTTCGCGAGGCGGTAGGTCTCGTAGTGCCCGCCGTCCTCCATGATCTCGATGGAGTCCGCAGACACCTCGTTGACCACACCGCTGTTCTTGGCCACCAGCACGTCACCGGCGTCCACGGCCGCGCGGTACTCCATGCCGGTCCCGACGAGCGGGGCCTCGGCACGGATCAGCGGCACAGCCTGGCGCTGCATGTTCGAGCCCATCAGGGCGCGGTTGGCATCGTCGTGCTCGAGGAACGGAATCAGTGCGGTGGCGACCGAGACCATCTGGCGAGGTGACACGTCCATGTAGTCGACCTCGCTGCCAGGCAGGTAGTCGACCTCGCCGCGACGCTCGCGGACGAGCACCCGGTCCTCGGCGAACGTGTTGTCGCCGGTCAGCGGCGCGTTTGCCTGCGCGATGACGACACGGTCCTCTTCGTCGGCCGTCAGGTAGTCGACCTGGGTCGTGACGACCCCGTCGACGACCTTGCGGTACGGCGTCTCGACGAACCCGAACGCGTTCACTCGTCCGAAGGTCGCCAGCGAGCCGATCAGGCCGATGTTGGGGCCCTCAGGCGTCTCGATCGGGCACATCCGGCCGTAGTGGGACGGGTGCACGTCGCGAACCTCGAAGCCGGCCCGCTCACGCGACAGTCCACCAGGGCCCAGCGCCGACAGCCGCCGCTTGTGCGTCAGTCCGGCCAGCGGGTTGATCTGGTCCATGAACTGGCTCAGCTGGGAGGTTCCGAAGAACTCCTTGAGCGCAGCCACCACCGGGCGGATGTTGATCAGGGTCTGCGGCGTGATCGCCTCGACGTCCTGCGTCGTCATCCGCTCACGCACGACCCGCTCCATCCGGGCGAGACCGGTACGGAGCTGGTTCTGGATCAGCTCTCCGACCGTGCGCAGCCGGCGGTTGCCGAAGTGGTCGATGTCGTCAGCCTCGACGACGACCGGACCGCGCGGAGACTGCATCTCCTCGCGGCCGTCGTGCAGGGCCACGATGTAGCGGATGGCCGCGACGATGTCGTCGCCGGTCAGCGTCTGTGCGTCGAACGCCTCGTCCTGGCCGAGCTTCTTGTTGATCTTGTAGCGACCAACCTTGGCGAGGTCGTAGCGCTTGGGGTTGAAGTAGTAGTTCTCGAGCAGCGTCTGCGCAGCCTCACGGGTCGGCGGTTCGCCGGGCCGGAGCTTGCGGTAGATGTCGAGCAGCGCGTCGTCCTGGCCGGACGTGTGGTCCTTCTCCAGGGTCAGCCGGATCGACTCGAACTCGCCGAACTCCTCGAGGATCTGCGCCTCGGTCCAGCCGAGCGCCTTGAGCAGGACGGTGACGTTCTGCTTGCGCTTGCGGTCGAGGCGTACGCCGACCATGTCGCGCTTGTCGATCTCGAACTCGAGCCACGCACCACGCGACGGGATCATCTTCGCGGTGAAGATGTCCTTGTCGGAGGTCTTGTCGATGCTGCGCTCGAAGTAGACGCCGGGCGATCGCACGAGCTGGGACACAACGACACGCTCGGTGCCGTTGACGATGAAGGTGCCCTTGTCGGTCATGAGCGGGAAGTCACCCATGAAGACGGTCTGGCTCTTGATCTCGCCCGTCTCGTTGTTCATGAACTCGGCGGTGACGTAGAGCGGCGCGGAGTACGTGAAGTCGCGCTCCTTGCACTCCTCGACAGTGTTCTTCGGCTCGTAGAAGACCGGCTCGCTGAAGGTGAGGCTCATCGTCCCCGAGAAGTCCTCGATCGGGGAGATCTCCTCGAAGATCTCCTCCAGACCCGACTTGCGGAAGACGCTCTCGCGACCCGCGGTCTCGATCTGCTCGACCTTGGCCTTCCAGACGTCGCCGCCTAGGAGCCAGTCGAAGCTGTCGGCTTGGAGGGCCAGCAGATCGGGAACCTCGAGTGGTTCAGCGATCTTGGCGAAAGACACCCGGCCGGTGTCGAGTGCCGAGCTGGTTGAAGAAGAAGTAGAACTGTTGTTACTGGCTTTGCGCGAGGCGGCCAAGAGGGGGTCCTTCCGAAACTCCGCGGACACGTCCAAGAGCGCATGCCGTCGTCAACCCATGCAGAGGCACCCGAGACCGGGTCGAAGGTGAGCGGAAGGCAGCGCAATGAAGCAGTTTACCCCATGGGACGACTGCTGTCGAACCCGGCCGGACGCGTGAGACGTCAACGGGTCAATCCGCAAGCGGAACCTGGGCAGAGCCTCTCGTCTTGAGGCGACGGAGTCAAGCGTTCAGGCCGGAAAATTGCCAACAGGCTCCAGGCGTTCGTACCGGTATGCGGCTTTTACTATAGAGCGGTGACCTCATCGACCAGCCACCGGTCCCCGCTTTTGACCATCGTGAACACGACCCGGTTGAGTGCGGTCTGGGGTTCGGCATTGACGGTCGTGACGCTGGTCTGGTCGACGAAGAGGAGCACGTCGACCTGGTTGGGCGCAGCCGAGGCCACTCCCGACGCCAGCACCTTGGCAGTCACTTGTGCCTTGACTTGCGTGGCCGGCGTGGTGAGCAGCTTGTCGACGGTCTTTTGGAACGTCGCCGCGTAGTCCGGCGTCATGAACGTCTTCGCCTTGGTGGCGTCCTGCTCGAGCGAGGTGTAGTCGTAGCTGAGCATCTGCACGGCCGCCTTCTCCGCCTGGGCGGGGGCCGTGTTGTACGCCGCAGAGATCGCCTCGGTCTGTGAGGAGACGAGGCTCGCTTGCTGATCGCCGCGGACGGCCATGATCACGTCGAACGCGATCACCGCCGCAAGCACGACCGCCAGTCCGACCAGCAACCGGTCGGCCGGCAACCGGTCGGCCAGGGTCCGGTCGGCCAGGGTCCGCAGCGTGGATCGTTCGTGATCGCCATCTGCTGTCTTCGCGACGTCCCTCGGGAGGGGTGGCGGAGGCGGTCCGGCGGGGGGCGCCGACGTCTCGGCCTCGCGCGTAGCGGCCGGAGCGGTACGCCGGGGCCGCTCCCCCGCGATCTTGCGGCGCGGTCCTGGGGTGGTCGAACTCATCGCGGTGCCGCTCCCCCCACCGGCTTGAAGTCGTCGATCAGCCACGTGCCCTCGGACTTGATGAGCGAGACACGCCACCGGAAGTGCCTCAGCCGGTCCCCGAGGGCGGACTTGACGGTGGCGTCGGCGACCACGAGGGCGGTGGCGCTGTTGGGGTCGATGCTGCTGACCGCAGTGCTCAGCACCTCGCCCTCCGAGGTCATGTTGGTGGCCTTGACCTGCGCCACGATGTTCTCGACGGCCAGGTCGAAGGACTGCGCGAAGCCTGGGGTGAGCAGCGGCTTGAGCCGGTCCTGGTACGCGTCGATGTCCTTGACCGAGTAGCTGTTCAGGTTCGCCACGAACGCCGAGACGGCAGCCTGCACGTCTTCGCGTTCCTGCTGCTCCTTGGTGATCGAGCTGCCGGAGCGCGAGGCTTCTGCTTGCCCGTTGGTGTCGGCGTACCGGAGGCTGAGCAGCACACCCGCGGTGACGGCGACGACAAACGCGCACGCCAGCACGACGGCGACGACGAGACGCGCTTGCGCGGACAGGCCGCTACCGGAACGCTGCTGCAGATCGTCGCGCGTGGGATCGGTGTCGTCGGCTCCGCCGGTCACCGGCTCGTCTTCGCCAACGGGCCCAGAAGCAGCCACTGCCACGAGTCCTTCCCGAGTATCGCTTGCTGACCTCCGGTGGACACGATGTTGCGGTCCGGGTCGGCGGTCGCCGGCACCAAGTCCCCTGTACGTGGATCGTACTGAGCGACCACCGGGGCACGGTTGTACGCCGGCGCGTTCTGCGCGCCGCGCGCGCTGCTCACCGCCTGGGGTTCGGTACAGCGGGCGTCCACGTTCATCGGCCGGTCCTTGCGATCCTCGGGCGGCCGCTGCTTGGTGTCGTAGCCCTGGTGGCAGACGGCGGGCTCTTCTGTGAAGACCAGGCCGAAGTGCGCGTCGTACAAGCCGGTCAGCGGGTCCTTCGACACCACCGTGTAGCCACCTTCGACCACGTAGGGGTAGAGCACCAGGATCTGTTCGAGGCCGTCGAGGCGTGCTGCCGTGATCTCGCCGGTGGTGATGAGGTTTCGGACCAGCTCGGCGATGTCCTGCTCGTTGTCCTCGATGATCTGGCGGACGTCACGAGCAGCGACGCTGCCCTTGTCGATGACGTTGCGGAGGTCCTTGTCGCTGTTGACCAAGGTGGTGCTGAACAACCGGAGGTCGTGAGTGAAGGAACGGATCGACGACTCGCTCGCCAGCTGGGTCCTCAGCGCGATGGTGCCGTTCTTGATGAGGCTCTTCGTCACGCCGATGTTGGCCGACGCCGTGTCGATGAAGGAGTTGCTGGTGTCGATGATGCGGCCGATGTCGGGTCCGGCGCCCTTGAAAGCGACGCCCAGCTCGGAGATGACGGTGCGCAGGTCGTTCTTGTCGACCGAGTTGACCAGCTGGTCGAGATCGATCAGCAGCTTCGTGGCTTCGATCGGGACCTGAGTCTGGTCGCGAGCGATCCTGGATCCCTGCTTGAGGTAGGGCTTGCCCTTGCGCTGCGGCTGGAGGTCGATGTACTGCTCACCGACGGCCGACCGGTTGGCGACCACGGCGATGACGTCCGAGGGGATGTCGTTCTCCTCGTTCTGGATGCCCATCTCGACGAAGACGCCGGAGCTCGACAGCCGTAGACCCTCGACCCGGCCGACCTGGATGCCTCGGTAGGTCACCTCGGCGCCGACGAAGATGCCGCCGGACTCGGCCATGTCGGCCGACACGGTGTAGGTGTCGTCGGTGATCATCCGGTCCAGCTGGGCGTACCGGGCGCCGACGTACGACACCCCGATCAACGTGATGAGCACGAAGACGACCAACTGGATCTTGGTGGTGCGCGAGATCATCGCTCCATCACCCCCTGCATCAGCAGCAACGCCAGATCCTCATCGAATCCGTTGATGCGCCGCTTGTCGTACTGCGTCGGGGGTCGGCACAGCACGGTCGTACACCCGGGGTCGTTCAAGTCAGGCAACGGCACATCCGGCACCCCGGGACCCTCACCGTCGGGGTCGCAGCCAAGGGGGGTCAGGTCGCACAATGTGGCGGCGACATCGTCACACTCCTGCCGATTTGGGAAGTTGTCGCAGAACTTCGTGAGCAGCTGCCCGCATTTCACGCTAGCGGGATTCTTCTGGCAGAACTGTTCGATGACCTTGAAGCACTTCGGCACGTTCGGGTTCCGCAGGCACTTCACGACCGGAGTGATGATTGTGGTGTTGGTGGGAATGATGGTGGTGATGTCGGTAGGAATGATGGTGGTGATGTCGGTAGGAATGATGGTGGTGATATCGGTGGGCAGCGGCGTGAGCGGCGGGACCGGCGGGAGCGGCGGGCAGGTCACCGGCAGCGGCAGGTTGTCCACCACGTCGCAGGGATCGGGCAGCGGGTTGCAGATCGGCAGCTGCGGGGCCGTGTCGCAGACGTCGGGAAGGTCGGGCAGGTCGACCAGCGTGTTGAGGTCCAGGTCGAGCTGCGCGCTCAGGTTGGTGTAGTCGCCTTGGTGCAGGTTGCGGGCCTCGGTGGGAGTGTTGCCGACGGCGGCGTCCGGGAACGGGTAGGTCAGCAGCAGCTGCAGGGACTTCGGGATGGCGTCGCCGGCGTTCGCGACCTGGGTCAGGATCGGGTCGAGCGCGCGCAGGTTGGCAACCGTGTCTGCCTTGCTGGCCTTGATCACCCGGATCGCGACCGGGCTCAGCCGCTTGAGGCCTCGCAGCATCTTCTTCAGCCCGGTGCGCTGCTCGTCGAGCACCTGCAGCGCCTGCGGCAGCTGGTCGAGCGTCGTGATGATGGTGGCCTTCTGCTTGGTCACCGCGATCGACAACGCGTTCACCGAGCGGATGGCGGCAACGATGTCCGCCTTGTTCTCGTCGAGCTGTGTCATGAACGTGTCGAGCTCGAAGAGAACGCTGCGGATCTCTGGCTCGTTGCCGGTCAACGCCTTGTTGAGCTCGCGGGCGATCGTCCTCAGCTGAGCGACGCCGCCGCCGTTCAGCAGCAGCGACAGCGCACCCAGCACCTCTTCGACCTCCGGGTTGCGACCGCTTCGCGACAGCGGGATCGTGTCCCCGTCGCTGAGCCGACCGGTGGCCTGCTCATCGGCGGCGGGGGCCAGCGACACGAACTTCTCGCCGAGCAGGCTGGTCTGCCGGATCGTCGCCCAAGAGTTCTCCGGCAGCTTCACGCTGCCGTTGAGGCGCAGCTTCACGATCGCGGTGTAACCGTCGAGCGAGATCTCCTCGACCTTGCCGACGGTCACGTCGTCGACCTTGACGGCCGACTGGGGGACCAGGTCGAGCACGTCGCGGAACTGGACCGTTACGGCGTACGAGTTGTCGCCCACGTCTGCGCCGCCGGGAAGCGGAAGGCTGTAGACGTCGAAGTCGCAGGCGGTGAGCATCATCAGGCTCGCGACGGACAGCGCCAGGGCGCGGAGCATGCGCATCACTGGTCCTCCGTCACGAGGCCGGCCAGCGTCTTGTCGACGTGCTCGACCTCCACCGGCCCGATCTGCTTGACCGTGAAGGGCGAGCCGCGGTTGAGAGCACCAGGCGGGGGGAGCGTGTCAAAAAGCCGCTCGATGGCTGAGCAGGCGTCACCGGGGTTGCCCGCCTGGGTAACGATCGCGCAGAGCACCAGCGCCGGGTCGTTCTCGAGCTGGCGGATGTTTTCGCCCAGGTTGGTGCGCTGGTCGAGGGTGCCGGTGTTCGGGTTGTAGGCGAGGAAGAGGTTGTTCAGCGCGAGCGGCGCAACGTCGAGCGACTCCTTCAAGGCGTCACGCTGCTTGACCAGCACCCGGGTCACCTTGGTGAGCCCGTGGATGTTGGAGCGCAAGGCGTCCTTGTTCTCTGCCACGAAGTCCGACACCGACGTCAGCGCGACCGAGAGGTTGCGCAGTGTGCTGGCGAGGTCGTCGCGCTCGCCTTCCAAGAAGTTGGAGACCCTACTCAGGTTCTTGTTGAACGCACGGATCGTGGTGTCGTTCTCCGCCAGCATCGCGACGAAGCGGTCGAGCTGTCGGACGGTGCCGAACAGCTCTTCCTTGTTGTTGGACAGCGTCCCGGTGAGCAGCCCGAGGTCGCGCAAAGTGGAGCGGATCTCCTCGCCGTTGCCGTCGAGGTTGCGGGCGGAGACACCGATGAGGTTGTCGAGCGCCCCCTCCTTGTTCGCACCGTTGGGACCCAGCGCGACGCTGAGGTCGTCGAGGCTCTGGTAGATGGCGTCGAGCTCGACTGGAACAGCGGTGCGGTCCAGGTCGAGAACGGCGCCGTCCTGGAGCTTGGCGCCCGAGGAGTACGCCGGGGTCAGCTGGACGAAGCGGTCTCCCACGATCGCCGGCGAGATGATGACGGCCTTGGCGTCGGCGGGCACGTCGTACTCCGCCTCCCACGACATCGTGACCTTTACCCGGTCGCCTTCGGGATGGACTTCCTCGACCGTGCCGACGGGGACGCCGAGGATTCGCACGTCGGAGCCGACGTACAGCGCGACCGTCCGCGGGAAGTATGCCGTCAGCTGGTTGGTGGCCGGGTCGGGACGCATCACCCAGAGCAGCGTGGCGAGCACCGCGAGCACGAGCAGCGTGGCGAGCAGCTTCGGGACGACCGTCAGCTTGTCGATGAGGGAGGGCGTGGCGTCGGCCATGTCAGTTCCCTCCCTGGCTGTTCGGGTTCAGCGGGACGTTGGGGACGTTGGGGACGTTGGGGACGTTGGGGACGTCGGGGACGTCGGGGACGTTGGGGACGTCGGGGAGGTCCGGCAGGCCGGTGAGGTCGGGGACCGGCGGAAAGTTCTGGACGAACGTGTCGAACCACGGCCCCGTCCCCAACGTGTTGGCGAACACGCGGTAGAAGGGCGCCATCAGACGCAGGCTGTCGTCGAGCTGGTCCTGCCGACGGTTGAGCAGCTTCACGACGCTGTCGAGATGGTCGAGCGCCGGCTTGAGGTCCTGACGGGTGTCTTCGACCAGACCGGTCAGCTGCCGCGACAGCGTGATCGATGCCACCAGCAGGTTGTGCACCGCCTGGCGCCGCGAGTAGAGCGCCTGCAGGAGCACGTTGCCGTCCTGGAAGAGCGTTTCGAGGTTCTGGTTCCGGTCGGCGAGCACACCCGACAGCTTCTCGGCGTTGATCAGCAGCGTGTTGAGCTGCTCGTCGCGGCGAGCGACGTTGCGGCTCAGGCGGGAGAGGCCGGTCAGCGACGCCTTCACCTCGTTGGGGGTGTCACGGAACAGGTCGGCGAGGGTGTTGAGCGACGTCGCGAGCCGGCCGGTGTCGATTCGCTGCTCGGTCTTTGCGAGCCCGCTGAACGCCTCCACGACGTCGAACGGCGAGGTCGTGCGCGAACGTGGGATGGTCGCCTCAGCGTCGAGCTGCCCGCCTCCCGCCGGCTCCAGCGCCACATACATCGCACCCAGCAGCGTCTTGATCCGGATGGAGGCGCCGGTCTCGTCGCCGAACTCGTTGCCCTGGTCGACGCGCAGCTTCACCCGGACGGACTGCTTGTCGAGCGTGATCTCCTCGACCTTCCCGACACGGACACCGGCGATGCGCACTTCGTCGTTGACCTTCAGACCGCCCGCCTCACTGAACTCGGCGTAGTAGACGTCTCCGCCGCCGATGAGTGGCAGCGACTCGGCGCGGAAGGCGGCGAGCATCAGCAGGGCGATCGTGAGCAGACCGGCGGCACCGATCGTGACGGGGTTGCGTTCGCGGAAGGGCTTCATCCGAGATCACATCTCGCCGAGTTGGTGTCGTAGTCGATCGGGATCGTGATCTGCGTCTGCGCCACGTTGGGCAGGGTGATGCGGCCCTTGAAGTTGCACAGGTAGAAGTTGAACCAGGAGCCGTAGGTCGCCGTGCGGCCGATCTTCGTCAGCTTGACCGGCAGGATCTGAAGGGCCTTGTCGATCTCCGGCTTGTTCTCGTCAAGCGTCTTCACGACCCGGCGGAGCTGGCCGATGTCGCGGGTAAGGCCCGGCCGGATGTCCTTCACCAGGCCCGCGGTCTGGACGGCGAGGTTGGACACGTCGTCCAGAGATCCCAGGATCGCCTTCCGGTCGGTCTTCAGCCCACTGATGAACTGTTGCAGCTCGATGATGAGGTTCGACAGCTGCTCGTCGCGGCTGCCGAGAAGCACCAGCACCTCGTTGAGGTTCGTGATCAGGGCGCCGATGATCTTGTCGCGGTCTGCCAGCTCGTTGGTCACCGAGGCGGTGGACTGCAGCAGGCTCTCGACCGTGCCGCCCTCGCCCTGGAACACCTGGATGATCTCGTACGACAGCTGGTTGATGTCAGCAGGCGACAACGCCGCGAAGAGCGGCTTGAAGCCGTTGAACAGCACAGTGAGGTCGAGGGCCGGAGCCGTGCGCTCCAGCGGGATGATGGCCTCGTCGGCCAACCGCCCGGTGGAGCCCGGACCCTGGGTGATCGCGATGTAGCGCTGACCCACCAGGTTGCGGTAGCGGATCGTCGCCTTGGTGCCCTGGTTCAGGTTGGCGTCGGCGTCGGCGTTGAACGTCACCAGCGCGTACTTCTGCTTGTAGACCTCGATGTCCTCGACCGTCCCCACCCGGACGCCGGCGATGCGCACGTCATCGCCCTTGTTGAGGCCGGTGGCGTCGGTGAAGACCGCGCGGTAGTCCTCGGTCTTGCCGAAGGACAGGTTGCCGATCGTCACCACCAGCAGTCCGGTGGCCAAGGACGTGACCACCATGAAGATGACCAGCTTGACGGCGTCGATGGAAGTCTTGGTGTCGAGAAGTTTCACCTCAGGCTCACCTCCGTGCCGCGGGTGATGGGTCCGAGGAGCAACGTGGCGATGTCGGGGATGTCTTCGACGGGAGTGTGCATGACCGGCGCGGCGAGGGCGTTGATCACGTGCTGCTCACGCTGGGTTCCGGCGAAGCCGGACGTCACGTCGTAGGTCACCGGGGTCCGGTACTTGCCGTGCGGGTCCTCGACCCCGTCGTCGACGACAAGCGGTGCGGGCTGCGGCCCCGGGTTGGACTGGTCGTAAGGCGGGTTGGGAAGCGTCTCGCAGTGCGGCCCGTTCTCGGCTCCGTAGACCGGGTCGTCGTCCGGTGAGTACCCGGTCGGCTGCGTAGGGATGGTCTCGATCCTGATGTGGAAGATGTAGTCGCGATAGACCGACGCCATGTGGGGAGTCCAGTTGACCATTCCCTGGACGAGGCAGGGGTACTCCGGGGAGTACTTCGCCAACAGCTGAAGCGTCGGCAGCGAGACCTTCCCCAGCCGGATGATGTTGTCACCATTGGCCTGCAAGAAGTCACGTGTCGTCGACGACAGGCTCGCGACGTCGTCGAAAAGGGCCTGCAGCTCTTGTTGCTTGTCGACGATCGTGTTTCCGGTGACGACCTGATTGTCCAGCGTCCGGGCCAGGTCCGGCAGGACGTCGCGGTAGAGGTCCGACACCTTGTCGAGCAACCGCAGGTTCTCGACGATCGACGGCACCAGCGGGTTCAGCTGGATCAGGTAGTCGTTGAGCTTCACCAGGTTCTGACCGATCGCCTCGCCGCGCCCTTCCAGACCCGTCGACAGTGCGTTGAGCGTGTAGGACAGGTCCACCGGGCGTACGGCGGTCAACAGCGGGTAGGAGTCGGCCAGGACCGTCTCGACCTCGATGGGAACCTCCGCCTGCGGGATCACCGCGCCGGCCTTGATCGACGCCGGCGACGCGTCGGAGGGGATCTGCAACGAGACGAACTTCTCGCCGAACAGCGTCTTCGGGAGGATCCGCGCCTGGACGTTCGCCGGGATGAGGTCCACGTCGTCAGGGTTCAGCGCGATGTCGAGCTCTGCCCCGTCACCGCTGGTGCGGATGTCGCGGACCTCCCCCACGATGAGCCCGCGCAGCTTCACATCGGCCTGGTTCGGCAGCTGGAGCCCGACCGTGTCGGCCTTGAGCGTCACGTCGACGGACTCGACGAAGCTCTTGTTGTAGATGCCGTACGTCAGCGCAACCCCTCCGACCAGGAGGGCGGCGAACGCCACGCCGAGCAGCCGGAAGCGCAGTGTCGTGTTCATCGCACGCGCACCGCCGATCCACGGGCTAGGGGTCCGAGCAGTACCGCGGCAATGTCACAAATGTCCGTTGCCGAGGTCCGGAGAACAGGTGCTGCCACGGTGACGAGCAAGAGCTGCTGCTTCTCAGTACCCTGATGGTACCCCGATGAGATTTGTCATAATACTATCCGGCCAACCTCACGGTTGTGGTGGTTCCCCAGATCGCCATCGACAAGAACAGGTCGATCACGTTGATCGCGACGATCGAAGTGCGCACCGCGTGGCCCACTGCCACGCCCACCCCGGCAGGGCCGCCCGAGGCGTTGTAGCCGTGGTAGCAGTGCACCAAGATGACGACGACGGCGAAGATGAGCACCTTGCCGAACGACCACAAGACGTCACCCGGTGGCAGGAACAGGTTGAAGTAGTGGTCGTAGGTGCCGGCGCTCTGGCCGAAGAACGTCGTCACCACCAGCCGGGTGGCGAAATACGACGACAACAAACCAACGACGTACAGCGGGACGATCGCGATCAGTCCGGCGATGATCCGGGTGGTGACGAGGTACGGCAACGACGGGATCGCCATCACCTCGAGGGCGTCGACCTCCTCGCTGATGCGCATCGCGCCCAGCTGAGCCGTGAAGCCACAGCCGACGGTCGCCGCCAGCGCGATTCCCGCAACCAGAGGGGAGATCTCACGGGTGTTGAAGTACGCCGACACGAAGCCCGAGAACAGGGCCGTGCCGATCTGGTTGAGCGCGGCGTACCCCTGCAGCCCGACCTCGGTGCCGGTGAAGAACGCCAGCGCGGTGATGACGCCGACGGTGCCGCCGATCACGGCCAGGGCGCCGGAGCCGAGGGTCACCTCGGACAGCAGCCGGAGGATCTCCTTGGGGTACCGGCTGATCGCCCGCGGGGTCCAGGCGAGCGCCTTGAGGTAGAACGCCAGCTCGCTCCCGAGGTTGTCGAGAGCGGAGAGCGGCCGCCGGTAGACGGACCTGATGTCGGCCATCGCGCTAACCGCCCTTGGGTGGAACGAGCTGGAAGTAGATGGCGCTCATGAAGAAGTTGACGACGAACAGCAACATGAACGAGATGACCACGGACTCGTTGACGGCATCGCCGACTCCCTTGGGGCCACCCCCGGCGTTGATCCCCTTGTACGAAGCGACGATGGCAGCGATCAGGCCGAAGACCAGAGCCTTGGCCATGCCCTGCCATAAGTCAGGTAACTGGGCTAAGGCCGTGAAAGACGCGAGATAAGCGCCCGGCGTGCCTCCTTGGAGCACCACGTTGAAGACGTAACCGCCGAGAACACCGACGACACTGACGAGCCCGTTGAGGAAGACGGCGACAAGCATGCAGGCCAGCACACGGGGCACGACCAGACGCTGGATCGGGTCGATGCCGAGCACCATCATCGCGTCGAGCTCCTCGCGGATCTTCCGCGCGCCGAGGTCGGCGCAGATGGCAGACCCTCCCGCACCGGCGATGAGCAGTGAGGTCGCGATCGGTCCGGCCTCACGGACCACCGCGAGCACCGCGGCAGAACCGGTGAAGCTCTGCGCGCCGAACTGCTTGATCAGGCCGCCGACCTGGAGCGCGATGACCGCACCGAACGGGATGGCGACCAAAGCGGTAGGGATGATCGTGACCGACGCGATGAACCAGGCCTGCTGAAGGAACTCGCGGGTCTGGAAGGGACGCCGGAACAGTCCCCGGAACACGTCGAGGCCGAAGGCAAACAACTTCCCGCTCGCCCGGAAGGGACCTGCAGCCCTGCCCAGCGAGATGGTGCTGTTGCTCATGGAGCCATCACCATGTCGGGCTCGAACGAGCCTCTCGGCGGCTCGATCCCGTGCTCACGGCACCAGGCGCCGGGCTCACGCTGAGTGGGACGCGGGTTGCCGTCGGACGGCTCGAGCTGCAACGGGATCGGAGGTAGCGGAGGCAACTCCTGGCCCTCTTCGGCGGCAAGCTCGTCTGCGTCCTTCTCCTCCGACATACCAATAGGGCCGACCCGCTGGGCGTTGAGGAACTGCCGGACCACCGGCTCCTCGCTGGACAGCAACATCTCTCGGGGACCGAACATCGCGAGGTGCTTGTGGTACAGCAGGCCGATGTTGTCGGGCACGGTGCGGGCGGTGTTGATGTCGTGGGTGACGATGAGCATGGTGGCTTCGATCTGCGCGTTCAGATCGACGATGAGCTGGTTGAGGAAGGCCGTGCGCACGGGGTCGAGTCCGGAGTCGGGCTCGTCGAAGAGCACGATCTCGGGGTCGAGCACGAGCGCCCTGGCCAGCCCGGCCCGCTTGCGCATTCCCCCAGAAATCTCGCCCGGGAGCTTGTACTCAGCACCCACCAGGCCGACGAGCTCCATCTTCTCCATCACGATCTGACGGATCTCGCCCTCGGACTTCTTGGTGTGCTCGCGCAGTGGGAACGCGACGTTGTCGTACAGGTGCATGGACCCGAACATGGCGCCGTCTTGGAACAGCACACCGAACAGTTTGCGGACGGCGTACAGGTCGCGCTCGGTGCAGGTCGCGATGTCGACGCCCTCGATGTGGACGTGCCCACGGTCGGGCTTGAGCAGGCCGATCAGGGTCTTCAGGAAGACGGACTTGCCGGTGCCGGACGGGCCGAGCATCACGCAGATCTCGCCCGCGGGGATCGTCAACGAGACGTCGGCGAAGACGACTTGCTTGCCGAAGGACTTGGTCAGTCCCTCAACGTTGATCTCCACTCCCACGGGTGGCCCTCCCGGCTCAGGCTCCTGTGTTCAACGACACGTGCATGCAGAGGTTACGCGCGGGTAGCCTCGGCCGTCATCAGCGCGAGGGCAGGGGCTCACGCCGATTGTGCCCTACCAGCGGCTGTCCCTGACCGAAAAGGCAAAGGGGCCACCCGTGCGGGGTGACCCCTTTGCCTTTTCGTACGCGGGCTGACGGTCACCAGGACCCTCAGCAACCGTCACGGTCAGTGACCGTGACGAGTGCTACTTGACGGTGACGCTGGCGCCGGCGGCCTCGAGGGCTTCCTTCGCCTTGTCGGCGGCATCCTTGGCGACCTTCTCGAGGATCGCCTTGGGGGCGCTCTCGACGAGGTCCTTGGCCTCCTTGAGACCGAGGCTCGTCAGCGAGCGCACCTCCTTGATGACCTGGATCTTCTTGTCGCCAGCAGCCTCGAGGACGACGTCGAACTCGTCCTGCTCCTCCGCGGCTGCGGCCTCGCCGCCGCCCGCGGGAGCGCCCGCCGCGGCCACTGCGACGGGCGCGGCGGCCGTGACACCGAAGGTGTCTTCGAACTGCTTCACGAACTCGCTGAGCTCCAGGAGGGTCATCTCCTTGAACGCATCGAGGAGCTCGTCAGTGTTGAGCTTCGCCATGGTGGCGTTCCTTCCGGGTTGCGGGTGCTGGTCCGCGGTGAGCCGCGGGCCGGGATCTGGTGGTAGGCGTGTCAGCCTTCGGTGGTTTCTTCGACCGACGCGGGAGCCGCGCTCTCGTCGGCGGCGGAGTCTTCGGCGGTGACCGTGGCGTCGGCAGCGGCCGAGTCAGCGGTCGCAGTCTCGTCGGTGCCGGAGTCTTCGGCGGTGACCGTGTCGTCGGCAGCGGCCGAGTCAGCGGTCGCAGTCTCGTCGGTGCCGGCTTCGGCCGGGGCCGGCTCTTCGGTGGTGACGGCCACCTCGGAGTGGGCAGGCTCATCAGCGCTGGCTTCGGCCGCGGGCGTCTCAGGTTGCCCGGCGCCACCGGCGAGGATCGAGGGGTCGGCCTCCGCCTTCGCCTGCAGGGCACCCGCGAGACGGGCCGCCTTCGACAGCGGGGCGTTGAACAGGTAGACGGCGTTGGTGAGCGACGCGAGCATCGCGCCAGCGAGCTTCGCGAGGAGTACCTCGCGGGACTCGAGGTCGGCCATCTTCGCGATCTCTTCGATCGTGAGCGGCTTGCCGTCGAGGATGCCGCCCTTGATGACCAGCGGTGAGTTGGCCCTCGCGAAGTCGCGCAGGCTCTTGGCCGCCTCGACCGCATCGCCCTTGATGAAGGCGATGGCCGTCGGACCGACGAGCAGGTCATCGAAGGAATCGACACCGGCCTCGCGGGCCGCAAGCTTGGTGAGGGTGTTCTTCACTACCGCGTAGCTGGCGTTGTCACCGAGCGAGCGCCGCAGCTCCTGCAGCTGCTGCACGGTGAGTCCGCGGTAGTCGGTGAGTACCGCACCGCCTGAGCTGCGGAACTCGTCCGTCAGCTCGGCGACGGCTGCCGCCTTGTCCGACCGCGCCATGGGTCTCCTTCCAGGAATCACATCTGACACCGAAGGTTGTCGGCGCCGCGCAAAAAACGCCTCATGCAGGCGCATGAGGCGTGAACCAGCGATGCTGGGACTCGTTCATCTCACCTGCGTGGGTCGCCTTGCGGGCCTTCGGTCCACCTGGTGATCAGGCGGACGACCAACGGTCTTCGGTGAGCCCATCGTAGGACGAAGGGCGCCACCGATCCAAATCGGCCTTACCCGCAGTCAAAGCCTCAGAGGCTGAACTCGCCCACCGTGCTCGGGTCGGGAGCCTCCACCGAGACCTCCTTGCCGTAGTCGCTGAACGTCGCCTCGAACGAGCCGCTCGTGCCCAGGTCGGTATGGATGCGCACGGGTCGGTTGTCGCTGTCGAGGTTCACCTCGCTGGTGAGCTCCTTCGGCAGGCCGAGCGAGGACACGTCCTGGCCCTTGAACATGGGGTTGGACTGCAACATCGCAGCGGTGTCGACGGTGAGGGTGTAGTGCTGAGTCTGCACGCCGTCGACGGTCTCGGTGCCCTTGTCCTCGAAGGCCGTGACGCCCTGGAGGTAGGCCGTGAAGTTGCCCGGGTTGGCAGCGTCGAAGAGCTGTGAGAGCGGGTTGTTGGGATCGGATCCGTCGATCTTCACCCACTCCTTGCCCTTAGGCGCCAGCTGGGGGCTCTTGATGTAGATCACCTTGTCGATCGCGCGCATCTCGAGGCTCTGACCGCCGATGTCCGCCGTAATCTGCATCTGCAGGTCGTCAGGCGTCCCGAAGCCCGTCAGGTCACCGACAATGTTGAACTCCTGGCCCTGCACCGTGACCGTCGCATCCACGTGTGCTGAGTTGGCCTCGGCCTGGGCGGCCGCCACCTCCTGGGCGAAGTTGTCCTTCGTCAGCGTGGCCGGCGCGTCCTGCGTGGGGCTGTCTTCCGTGGGGCTGCTGGACGTACCGCCGCCCCCTGAGCCGGAGCCTGCGTTGCTGTCGGGGCTGCTGTCAGAGCAGCCAGCGACGCCGGCGATGACGCCGGCGGCGAGGACGGACACGGCGAGCCGTCGCATCTTCATGGTGTGTACCCCTCAGGTGGTTGGTGACGATCGCCACCAGGTTACGTCGCGAAAGAGCGACGGATCAGTCTTCGTCGCTACCGGTCAGCAGGTTGCGGGTGCGGTTCGGGTCGATCTGCACTCCGGGACCCATCGTCGCCGACACCGTGACCTTCTTCAGGTAGCGACCCTTGGAGCTCGCCGGCTTGAGCCGGAGTACCTCCTCGAGGGCGGCCGCGTAGTTCTCGACGAGCTGCTCGGTCGAGAACGAGGCCTTGCCGATGATGAAGTGCAGGTTGGCGTGGCGGTCGACCCGGAACTCGATCTTGCCGCCCTTGATGTCCGAGACAGCCTTGGTGACGTTAGGCGTCACGGTGCCGGTCTTCGGGTTGGGCATGAGGCCGCGAGGCCCCAGGACTCGACCGAGGCGCCCGACCTTGCCCATCATGTCGGGGGTGGCCACGACAGCGTCGAAGGCGAGCCAGCCGCCGTTGACCTTCTCGATGAGCTCGTCACCGCCGACCTCATCGGCGCCGGCGGCGCGGGCCTCTTCGGCCTTGTCGCCGCTCGCGAAGACGAGGACGCGTGCGGTCTTGCCGGTCCCGTGCGGGAGGTTGACCGTGCCGCGGATCATCTGGTCGGCCTTGCGGGGATCAACTCCGAGCCGCATGGCGACATCGAGCGTGGAGTCGAACTTCGACGAGCCGCCTCCCTGGGCGAGCTTGACCGCGGCGAGGGGCGCGTACACCTTTTCCCGGTCGAACTTCTCGGCTGCTGCGTTGTAAGCCTTGCTGCGCTGCATGAGCTGGTTTCCTTTCGTGAGCTACCAGGTGTGGTCGAGTGGGCCAGCGCGGCCCTGCCACGTGCTGCTGGGTGATGCGACAACTAAGCCTCAGCCGTCGACGGTGATGCCCATCGAGCGGGCGGTGCCCTCGACGATCTTCATCGCGGCGTTGACGTCGTTGGCGTTGAGGTCGGGCAGCTTGGTGGTCGCGATCTCACGGACCTGGTCGCGGTTGATGCGGCCGACCTTGTCCTTGTGCGGGACCGACGAGCCCTTCTGCAGCCCAGCCGCCTTCTTGATGAGCTCCGCAGCGGGCGGCGTCTTCGTCACGAACGTGAAGGTGCGGTCTTCGTAGATGGTGATCTCGACCGGGATCACGTTGCCACGCATGGCCTCGGTGGCCGCGTTGTAGGCCTTGCAGAACTCCATGATGTTGACACCGTGCGGCCCGAGCGCGGTACCGACGGGCGGGGCGGGAGTCGCCGCGCCGGCCTGCAGCTGCACCTTGACGTTGGCGGCGATCTTCTTCTTCTTGGGGGGCATGCTTTCGTCCTTGTGCTGATGTGATGGGCAAGCCGGGCGGCCTGCTCGGGAGGAGCGCGGGGATCAGACCTTCTGGATCTGGGTGAAGCTCAGCTCGACGGGCGTCTCGCGCCCGAAGATCTCGACGAGCGCCTTCACGCGCTGTGCGTCGACGTTGATCTCCGTGATCGTGGCGTGCAGTGTCGCGAAAGGACCGTCGACGACCATCACGGAGTCGCCGGCGTAGAAGTCGGTGAACTCCACCTGCTGCTGCTTCTGCAGCTGCTGAGGCGTCTTCTTGGCCTCGACGATCGCCGGAGCCAGCATCGCCTCGACCTCGGCCAGGCTCAGCGGTACGGGCTGGTGGCTGTGGCCGACGAAGCCGGTGACCGAGGGTGTGTGGCGCACGGCGGACCAGGACTCGTCGCTGAGCTCCATCCGTACGAGCACGTAGCCGGGAAGCACGGTACGGCGCACGATCCGGCGCTGGCCGTTCTTGATCTCCGACACCTCCTCCTGCGGCACGTGCACCTCGTAGATGAAGTCCTCCATGTTGAGGGAGGTGATCCGGTTCTCGAGGTTGGTCTTCACGCGGTTCTCCATGCCGGAGTACGTGTGGATGACGTACCAGTCGCCGGGCTTGGAGCGCAGCGCGGCACGGAACTCCTCAAGCGGGTCCTCGGCCGGCTCGTCGACGTCGGTCGTGTCGGCGGCATCGAGGTCGCTGGCCTCAGCCGTGTCGACGGCGTCGGTGGCGGCCATGTCAGGCGAGTCGGTCTCGGCGGGCACTACTGCCTCGACCGTCTCGGGGTCGGTGCTCGTCGTCGTGTCGTCGGACACCGACTCGGGCACGGTTTGCTCGGTCACAGAAACGTCACTCACAGACTCTCTTGAGATCTCGGTCGTCACAGGGTCAGCCGAAGATCTTGAACATCGCCGAGTTGAACCCGTAGTCCAACAACGACACGTACGCGATCATGAACAGCACGAAGACCAGCACCACCATGAAGTAGGTGACGAGCTGGTCGCGAGTCGGCCAGATGACCTTGCGCAGCTCGGCTATCACCTGCCGGAAGAACAACGGGAGGCTGGTCCGCCCCTCCTTGGTGGGCCGACGCTCGCTCGACGAGCTGGGAGAGCGCGTCTCTGTCACCGGGTGTCCTTCCTAGGTCGTGAACCGTGCTTGCAGGGCAGGAGGGACTCGAACCCCCAACCGCCGGTTTTGGAGACCGGTGCTCTGCCAATTGAGCCACTGCCCTCCGGTGGCATCACACGTACCAACGTCCGCCGCCCGGATTGAGGGCGCGCCGAACCAGGGTGCAATGGCCACCAAGACCACGAGTGTACGGGGTGGTGCCCTGCGCAGTCGAACCGACGAAAACCGGCGCCCACCCGCGAGCGTACGCCGAGACGGGGCACGAAGATGTCGGCCGCTCCTTGGACCAGGAGCGGCCGACATCAACGCTCAGATGCGACGATGGCGCCATGAGCGACAGCACGTCCACGCCCCGCCGGGTCTCACGCCGCATCGGCAGCATGGCCGAGTCCGCCACGCTGGCCGTCGACGCCAAGGCGAAGGAGCTCAAGGCCGCCGGCCGGCCGGTGATCGGCTTCGGTGCCGGCGAGCCTGACTTCCCGACCCCTGACTACATCGTGGAGGCGGCGGTCGAGGCGGCGCGCGACCCGCGCAACCACCGCTACACCCCCGCCGGCGGGCTGCCGGAGCTCAAGGAGGCGCTGGCGGCCAAGACCGCGCGGGACTCCGGGTACGAGGTGCGACCAGCCCAGGTGCTGGTCACGAACGGCGGCAAGCAGGCGGTCTACCAGACGTTCGCCACGCTGCTCGACCCCGGCGACGAGGTGCTGCTCCCAGCGCCGTACTGGACGACGTACCCCGAGGCGATCCGGCTGGCCGGTGGTGAGCCCGTCGATGTCTTCGCCGACGAGACGCAGGACTACCTCGTCACCGTTGACCAGCTGGAGGCGGCGCGCACCGACCGCACCAAGGCGCTGCTGTTCTGCTCGCCTTCGAACCCGACCGGCGCGGTCTACTCGCCCGACCAGGTCCGCGACATCGGCCAGTGGGCCCTGGACCACGGCATCTGGGTCGTGACGGACGAGATCTACGAGCACCTCACCTACGGCGACGCCACGTTCGCGTCGATCGTCGTCGAGGTGCCGGAGCTGGCCGAGACGTGCGTCGTGGTCAACGGCGTCGCCAAGACCTACGCCATGACCGGATGGCGGGTCGGCTGGATGATCGGGCCGTCCGACGTGATCAAGGCAGCCACCAATCTGCAGTCGCACGCCACGTCGAACGTCGCCAACGTCTCCCAGCGCGCCGCCCTCGCGGCAGTGTCGGGGGACCTCAGCGCCGTCGCGGCGATGCGCGCCGCGTTCGACCGGCGCCGTACGACGATCGTGTCGATGCTGCGCGACGTCAACGGTTTCCACTGTCCGGAGCCGCAGGGCGCGTTCTACGCGTTCCCGTCCGTGCGGGATGCGCTGCACCGTGAGGTCGCCGGGCGTACGCCGACGACCTCGGCCGAGCTGGCCGAGGTCATCCTCGACCAGGCCGAGGTCGCTGTCGTGCCCGGAGAGGCGTTCGGGGCCCCCGGCTACCTCCGGCTGTCCTATGCGCTGGGAGACGACGACCTCGCCGAAGGCGTGAGCCGGATCCAGAAGCTGCTCGCCTGACCTGTGGCCGCTTCGCTGACTGACCAGCCGCGGCGACCGCTTGCGGCCCTGCCGAAAGCGCACCTCCACCTGCACTTCACCGGGTCGATGCGGCATCAGACCGTGCTGGGGCTCGCCCAGGAGGTCGGTCTGCACCTTCCGGAGCAGCTCGGCGACGAGTGGCCACCGGAGCTGTCGGCTGCCGACGAGAAGGGATGGTTTCGCTTCCAGCGGCTCTACGACATCGCCCGGTCCGTGCTGCGCAGCGAGGAAGGGGTGCGCAGGCTGGTGCTCGAAGCCGCGCAGGACGATGCGCGGGAGGGGTCGCGCTGGCTGGAGATCCAGGTGGACCCGAGCGGGTACGCGGCCCACTTCGGCGGGATCACGGCGTTCACCGACCTTGTGCTCGATGCGGCGGCGGCGGCCACCCGAGCGACCGGCGTAGGGGTAGCCGTGGTCGTCGCGGCCAACCGGACCCGGCACCCGCTCGACGCCCGGACGCTGGCGCGGCTCGCCGCGCAGTACGCCGGCCGTGGTGTCGTCGGCTTCGGCCTGTCGAACGACGAGCGGCGCGGTGACACGTCGGCGTTCGCTCCTGCCTTCGCCATCGCCGACCGGGCGGGGCTGCTGGCGGTGCCTCATGGCGGCGAGCTGTGCGGGCCGCAGAGCGTGTGGTCCTGCCTCGACGGGCTCGGCGCCCGTCGCGTCGGCCACGGGGTGCGGTCGGTCGAGGATTCGCGGCTGCTGGACCGGCTCGCGGGCTCCGATGTGACGCTGGAGCTCTGCCCGGCCTCGAACGTGGCCCTTGGCGTCCATGCGCGACCGGCCGACGTACCCCTGCGGCAGCTGTTCGATGCCGGCATCTCGCTGGCGCTCGGCGCCGACGACCCGCTGCTGTTCGGGTCGCGTCTGCTGGACCAGTACGAGTCAGCCCGTGAGGTGCACGGCTTCAGCGACCACGAGCTCGCCGAGCTGGCCCGGATGTCGGTACGAGGCTCGGCCGCCCCCGACGACGTACGCGCCGGCCTGCTCGCCGGGATCGACGGCTGGCTCGCGTCGTGACCTTTCCGATTCGTCCGACTCGCGTACGCCGAAATACCCTCCGCTGAGTCGGACGAATCGGGGGGTTGGGTAATCAGTCCAGGGAGCAGCCGACGAGCACCGGCTCGGGGAGGAGCTCGACGTGGAACTTCTGCCGTACGCCGTCACGGATCTCACGCGCCAGCGCCAGCACCTCGTCGGTGCTGGCGTCCCCGCGGTTGGTCACCGCGAGCGTGTGCTTGGTCGACAACCTCGCCCGCTCGTTGCCGTAGCCCTTGGTGAAGCCGGCACGCTCGATCAGCCAGGCGGCACTGGTCTTGAACCGCCCGTCGGGCTGCTCCCATGCTGGGGCGCCGTCGGGCAGTTCGGCCCTGGCGACGAGCGGGTTGGTGAAGAAGGAGCCGGCGCTCCAGGTGTCGTAGTCGGTCTCGTCGAGGACCATCCCCTTGCCGGCGCGCAACGTGAGCACGGCCGACCGGACGTCGGCGGCCGGCGCCCGCTCCCCCACCTCGACGCCGAGGGTGCGGGCCAGCTCGGCGTACCCGACCGGAGCACCGAGACTGCCGGGGCGGAGCTGGAACGTGACGCCACCCACGACGTAGCGCCCGGGTGTCTGCTTGAACAGGCTGGTGCGGTAGCCGAACTGGCAGTCGGCGCTGAAGAACGTGCGGGTCCGACGCTCGGTGCGGTCGTAGACGTGGACGGACGCCACGGTGTCGGCGACCTCCTGTCCGTAGGCGCCGACGTTCTGGATTGGGACGGCCCCGACCGTGCCGGGTATCCCCGCGAGTGACTCGACCCCGGTCCACTCCTCGTGCACCGCACGGGCGACCAGTGCCTCCCAGTCCTCGCCGGCCTCTACCGTCAGGCCGACCCCACCGCAGGCGTCGTCGCTGATGTCGACGCCACGGGTCCCGACGCGGACGACCGTTCCCTCGAAGCCGGCGTCGGCGATGACGACGTTGCTGCCGCCCCCCAGTACCAGCACCGGCTCGCCGCGGAAGTCGAGCTCCCGGACGGTGTCGTAGAGCTCGGTCCGGTCGGCGACCTCGACGAAGGTCCGCGCCGGACCGCCGAGGTGCAGCGTCGTCCACGACGACAGCGGCTCTGCGGTCCGGCTCAGCACCGCACGGTGGCCTTGCTCATCCCCAGGACCTTCTGGCCGGCACTCGTGACGGCGAGGTCGATCGTCGCGACGCCGTCCTCGACGCTCGTGACCACGCCGGCCACCTCGACGTCCACTCCGGCGTCGTCATCAGGTACGACGACCGGCTTGGTGAAGCGGGCACCGACCGTGAGGACCCGGGCCGGGTCGTCCACCCAGGTGGTCAACGCTCGACCGGCCAACGCGAGCGTGAACATGCCATGGGCGATGACTCCGGGAAGCCCCACCGAAGCAGCGACCCGGTCGCTCCAGTGGATCGGGTTGAAGTCGCCGGACGCGCCCGCGTAGCGCACCAGATGGCCGCGGGTGACGGTGTAGGACTGCGGCTCGAGCTGCTGGCCCGGCTCGAACGTCATGCGGAAGCCTCGCGATGGGCAAGGGTGGCGAAGGCGGTGGCGACGTGGTCGCCGTCGTGCGTGGTCACCTCGGTACGGGTGCTGATCATGTCGACGCCGGCGGCGCGACGCATCGAGTCGATGGTGAGGGTGCCGGCGAGCCGGTCCCCGGCACGGATCGGGCGGGTCTGCTCGAAACGCTGGTCGGCGTGGATGACGTGGCGCAGCTCGATGCCGACGTCCGGGTCGTACATCAGGGCGGTCATGGCCTGGAAGGCGATGACGATCGGGAACGTCAGCGGCGCCTGCTCGCAGTCGTCGAGCGGCTCCGCGCCGATGGCCGCAGTGAACTCGGCGATCTTCTCGCGGCTGACGACGTAGGGCTGGGTGGGCGCGAACGTACGACCCGTCAAACCAGGGTCGAGAGCCATACGGTGACGTTAGCGGATCGCCTCGCGACCGCCGCCGCGACAGGACTAGCGGGTCTCGCGGTGCACGGTGTGGCGACGGTCCCGCGGGCAGAACTTCTTCAGCTCGAGCCGGTCGGGGTCGTTTCGCCGGTTCTTGCGGGTGATGTAGTTGCGCTCTTTGCACTCGGTGCACGCCAAGGTGATCTTGGGGCGGATGTCGGAGCTCTTGCTGGCCACGGTTGCCTTGCCTTTGCCTGAGTTGATGCCGATGGGTCGTGCGGACGGTGCCTGGTCGTGCGACGTAGCGGGGGCGGGACTCGAACCCGCGACACCACGATTATGAGCCGTGTGCTCTGACCACCTGAGCTACCCCGCCGCCGGACCCGGAGCCCCACCTACATCGTCGCAG
>JAABUS010002672.1_pt1 | contig 32642 bp, 31 predicted proteins | sample 5560161 | NCBI WGS metagenome assembly JAABUS01 (sample SAMN10711885, study PRJNA513376) | rock metagenome | isolation source: Antarctica rocks | place: Antarctica: Victoria Land, Trio Nunatak nord | collected 2016-01-04 | reverse complement strand
AGAGGGTGATGACCCTTTGGGCAAAAGAGGGGGGGGTTGGGGGGGGGGGCTGCGGCTCTGATTTAAGAGTGAGAGGGGGATGGGGATGCGGGATGGGAGCTGGGATCGGGGTGTGGTAGATGTAGGTTCGTAGCTTTTCTTCTGGGTTCTGTGGTTGTGAAGGCTCTGGGAGGGGTCTGTAGGGGCTGGGCATGGTGCATGTGTCCGATCCATTCCGACGCGCCATTACTTGGGTGTATGTCCCGGATGAGTGGTGCGCTCGTTTTCTTTGTTCTGTGGTTGTGTGGAAGGGGGCTTGGGAAATAGCGTGGTGGGTATGCTGCATGTGCTCCAAACTCCCCTTTATCGAGCCACCCGGTTGGATGTACCCAGATGAGTACTACACTTTATCTATGACCTTTCGTCGCTTCAGCGATACCCCGCCACTTCCCAGTCACTAAGTCCCTCACCGGTTCATCAACGCCTTCTTCCATTGCAGAAAGCGGGTCCAAACTCCCCTCATATCTCCCTACACCACCTCCCCATCACCGCCCCCAACCCCGGCACGCTCCCCGCAATCTCCTCCAGCCCCACATCAACTCTCCACATCCTGCCCCTCTCTCCTTTCCTCCCCGCCACCGCTTCCCCCCCTCCACTCGCAGGGAGCATCAATTCCACTACGAACCTCCGACGTCAGCGTTCGGTCCAGTGTAGTGAGCCAAGAGCCACGTATCTTTGGAGCTCGGGTATAGTTCATGGCTTACATCTCACCAATCGCTCCCACTCCCCCCTCGCGATCCCCCGTCCCCATACACGTCCGCCCTGGCCGCCGATCACCACCCCCCCGCTGGCGCTCGTTTGCTGCTTTAGGCGGGAGGCGAGAGTTACGTATCTATGAGGTTTTGGGGGGTTAGGAGTTGAGATTTAGGGGCAGATGGGGCAGGGGGTTTAGAGGCGGTTGGGGGAGGGACGCACTCCTCGTACACCATTTCGAAATTGCAGAGGTCGGTGTTGAGCACGATGTCGAGGCGCGCGGCGGCGATGAGGAGGGAGAGCGCGAGATCGGAGAGGGAGGGGAGGAGGTGTACTGGCGTGGAGACAGCGTTAGCATTAGGGCTTTAGGGGGGGAGTTGGGCGAGGGCGAGAGGCATGGTCTTCGGAGCGGATGCTGTTGGGATGAGTCGTAGGAGTAGGTTGAGGGTGCGGTGACTTACATTTCGAGTCTGGTGGTGCGAGGGAGTGGGTTGTGAAGGCCTCTGGGGTGGGAATGCAGGTGGGGGAGAGGAGGGATAGGGGAACGAGGGCAGAATTCAGGAACGCGGGGAGAGAGGCGGTTGTGCTGTGGATTGTGCGGAGGTACGTGAGAAGCATGGGGGTGGTGAAGAGCTGGTCGAGATAGCGGCGCCAGGCGACGCTGATGGCGTTCAGCTCAGCGTGCACCGACGCCGAGAGCTGCAGCGAGGCCGAGACGGCCGTTTTTGGTGGCTGGAGAGCGATTTTGCACATCGATGTGAAGGTGGAGAAGCTGCGCCCTGGGAGCGAGAGATGGATTAAGCGCTGCCCGAAGCGGGATTTCACGCGTTTCTCGAGGCTTTCGGCAACGGAGATTTTGGTGGTGAGGCCGAGGACGGCGATGGGGGCGTTGCGCGATTGGGCGACGTCGAAGAGGTTGTAGAGCAGTGTTTGGCGCGGGTGGGAGGCGAAGAGGTCGAACTCGGAGAGGGTGAAGATTACGGCTTTGGCGGTCACTTCAGGCTTCGATTCAGAAATGTTTGAGTCAGTGGTTTCCGGCGTGTGCGAGAGTAAAGCGAGGAGGGAGGTTAGTGCGTCTGCGTAGTTGCTGCGTCCGGAAGGCTCGTCTTCAACCTCCATTTCTCGGCCGAGCTGCCGCCAAATCTCCCGCAAAGCGAGCTTGTCGTCGGTGTGGATGAAGCCATTCAACCGTACAACGTGGAAGTCGTCTCTATGGCCAGTACTGAGATCCGAAATCACGCTTTCAACAAGGCTTGATTTGCCACTGCCTCGAGAGCCGATCACGAGCATGGAGTTTCCTTCGCCGGCAAGGACAGTTTGAGAGAGGAGGGAGTGCACCTTCTGGTATTCGTCTTCCGTGAAAGCATTTTCGAGTGTAAGCTGCTGTCGGGAGTTTGGTTTGAGAAGCGAGGTTTTGAAGGTGTCAAGAGTGGTGAGAGAGAGAGTGGAGAGGGTTTCGCGAAGGGACTCGAGAGCGTTTCCGGATGATGCTTCATCATTGGGAATTGGAGAGGCGGTTTTGCGTCGTTTCGCAGGCCGCGGCGAAACGTCGAAGGTGGTCATGCGGAGCGATAGAATTACAGTGTATGGAGACCACGATCGCTCGATGACTTCATGCGTGAAGCCTATTGGGTTGATAACGAACGCGGTTTACGCGTCTGGGTGCTGTAGCGCGTAGGGCTGACACCGAAGCGTGTTTTCAGGGGTAAGCGGGTTGCGCCACGAGTCTTTCATCTCATGCCCTGGCAGAGTGACTCTCTAAGGGCTGAATTGAAAACATTTGCACTCATAGTCGCGCAACCCATTGTTGGCTGTTACAGCATCTCAAGTGAAGTGCAGGAAGTCCTACTGTTCAAATCATGAACCTGTCTATGACCCTTGTTATTCCATTGAGACGCTGTTCGACACTTGGTAAGAACAACAGGCACCAGTCCTTGCAGGTGCCAGGGATAGAAGCATGATCTTCTCAGCTTCTGAGCCAGCAACTTGTGCCAGCGGCCAGACAAGGAAAGTACCAAACGTTAGTAACTCAAGCTAAGTGATCAAAGATCATCGGGGAAGAGCGGGCGGTTCTTATGAGCCTCATTCATCCTTCTATCACCAACGCAGCTGGGACCCCATAATTCTCTCTTCTTCCCACATTTGATACAATCAAGTAGCTCACTGCCCACCCTTGCACATCTTGTGAAGTTCTGGCAAGGCCAGTATCGCGTCTCCTTCAGCTTGACAATGGCGAGTTGCTTGTCTTCGATGAGATCCATGGTGTTCTTGTATGTCTTATCTCTGTGATGGTTATCCATGGCAAATTGGTCCTGGTAGGTAATTCTGATATGGAGCTGTTCATCTTCGTGTAAAAGCTGGAAAAGTTCGTAGCGAAGAATACCTTGGTCTCCGCGCTGGTAGGTATGAATGATGAGATTCTCAAGGTGTTGGACGAGCTACAGATATTTTGAATTAGTAAGGTAATTGAACATGAACGACGACAGCTTACAGCTTTGCTCTGGCCTGTTATCGGCTTGAGTATCGTGATTGTGTCGATTAGATCTGGGAACACCATGGCGGTTAGGATTTTAAAAAATTGGCCCAAGATTCCTACCTCGCAGCAATAACGTCTCTTACAGGCCCTTTTATGCTCGCTGAAGGACTGCTGCTTGTTTGCCGGGCAAACGACGCCGAATGGACGAACGCGGAGGATGGATACTGGCAAATCATAGCTTGCTCGTTGGGTAATCCTGGAAAACTGGTTGTTTGGAGCACAATGCAGGAAAACCAAGCAGCTTCCAACACGTATGAAGGTATGGTCATTCACTCCATCCCACGAAGGCTTGACTTCTCTCCTAACGTTGAATGGTTCCCACTGCGCTGTTGTACACAAGACTGTAAGGGCACACTTTTATGGTCACTTGGCAGAGCGGCTTGAGAATGGATTCATTTTCGACTCCCATTCCAAGACTGTTTACGGCATTTTGTCAGACGTAAGATCCATTCTCCAGTAGAAACAAGCCCTTCGCCGCCCCGTCAGCGCCGTTGTCGAGAGTAAAAAGCAAATAATGTAGAACAATTAGCGAGCCCTTAGTTTCCGCCACCCCGTCAGCGCATAAAGTACTGCACTTTGCTCAGCGACGTCACGGCTTCGGATCCTCCAAAGCTCGCTTACCGCCTGCATCGCGCTACACTTCGAGATGCCTATATCCAGATTTTTCCGTTCGAGGAACAGTATGCCCAGATCTCCTTCTCAAGCCCATCAGACACCCCAGTCATCTCATCTCAACTCTCACTTCGACATCCCAGCATCCTCCGATCAACTTTCCATCATCGCATTATCGCATACGAATATCATCGTCAAAAACGGGGCTATCCAGGGACTCCGTTGCTCCCGCTCGATCGCAACGTGCCTTCGCACCCACAACGCCAGCTCCTCAACCCCACCACCGACAATCTCATCTTCCTTCTCCGTGACCTCTGCAATGTCGCAGCCATCCGGCGTCGCTCTCCCCAATTGCAGATCCTCCAACCGCGCCGCCGCAGCAAGCACGCACCCCGCAACCGCAGGGCGATACTGCTCCGCGAACGCGAATCGGCTGTCTACAGCCCTCGCGCCGGCAAGCCACTCGACGACCGTCTCCGTATTCGGGAGCGCTCCGAGGTCGAGTCCCATCTTCGGGATATCCAGCGCCCAGAGCGGTGCCGCCGATCGCTCTAGCCGCATGCCAGGGGCCAGCAGCGTCAGCGTCGCTGTGATAGTCGACGCGCGCTCGACATGATCCCAGAGATCCTTTGCCAGACGCCACTCCCAGGGTTTAACCAACGCCTCGCACGGTCGCTGATGGGCTAAGAATTCTGAGATGCCGATTCTCGTCTTTTTCGGTTTGTGGCGAGCGAGCTGTGCCCAACAGAAACTGGCGATTTTCTTGGTGAGCTCGGCGGCTTGGATGCTGTGGAGGAAGCTGTAGCCGTAGATGGCTTCTGTGAGGTGGACGGTGGTGTCGAAGAGGAGGCGGAAGCGCTGGTAGGGTGGGAGGTGGGAGATGGTGGTAAGGAAGTGGGTATTTAGGATGCGGCAGGTAAGGAGAGAGGGGACGTCGAGGTGGAGAAGGGTTTCTTAAAGGAGCTCGGGTGGCAGGGGGAGGGAGAGAATAGGTTGGAGGGAGTCGCGCGATAGCAGCGACGATGTGGAGGCCATGCTGCTAGTTGCAGGTGTTGATCTGTGCCGGTCGTTCCGGTTGGAGATGGTCGTGGTCATTCGAATGTTCACGTTACGTGAATGTGTCTGCGCTGTCGATGAGGGAAGGGTGGGACATTGCGCTCTATGCTGACTTTGTTATTTTCGATATTGTATAGATTGAAGGCAGCAATCGAACCACGAGTTGTGATCTTGTGCTTGAGCTAATAACGTCTCTTTTTCGGGTGGATGAGGGATTTTGCACTTGGTACGATGCGCAAATTCTGCATATAACAAAATACCGCAGCCCAATGAATCCAGCCATGTCCTGCATGCAGTAAACGTTAGGAACTCGGACGGTGTTTTTGCGTTGCCATTGAATCATCTAGAATCCTCTATGAGTTCGGTCTTCGCGTCTTGACAGCGCCGCCACAAGCGAAGAATGGAGAAAACAGACATGTTGGTTCGCAGAGCCGAGGATATATGCACAGATTAGAAACTTGGTATGTATATTGCATTACGAATGAGCATGGTCTTGGTATTTGAACGGTCAGTGGTCGCCCGCTTCGGAGTGGCATGACATCGAGAGATTTCGTTGACAAGGGTGGATCACCTAGAAGGAATAGAATTCGAGGTGAAAGAAGGAGAGATGCTGTCAAAGCCATGTAGAGTCCATTGGTCCCGCTAATAATGAGGAGCATGTAAGAAGGACGTGGTCCTAGTGGGAATATCAATCGCGAGGATTGTACCAACAAGCTAGGATAAGGATCACTAGACACTATCGCGTTAGCGCGTTGGTCGACCTTGAGGGATCCTCGGACTCTTATGGAATACCATGTCTCCGTGAAGAGTATATCGATAGTAAGACCTACTGTAATCACGCCGCCACGCCCCCTCCCGTTTCCATGAGGCTATACAACCGAACGAGAGCATGTACCGACCTATTCTATACACATCAAAGCTCTATCACTCCCTAAGTGAGGGTCAGTCTGCATCCTCCAGATTTATACCAGCAGTTACTCACCAGTCATGTTCCACCCTCCACTGATCCCCCGCCTTCAAACCCACATTCCCTATGTCACAACCTCTATGACCCCATTTCTCCTCATTGATCTCAGTGCCGACATGGATCTGCATCTGCAGCGCCTTCTCGAACCCGCCGGGGTCGTAGTAGAAAGGCTCCCCTTTCCCGCCTCTCTGCCGTAGCTGCCACGAGTTCCGATACGGGTCGGCAACTTTGTCGTCCGTCATCTTCTGTAGCGTTTCTTGGAGCTTCTTCCATCCTTCGCCACCGCGCTCGTCTTCTTCGGTGTCTTGCCAAGTATTATTGCTTGATGTCTGTGTGCTGGGGGAACTCCCTTTCGGCCTCCGTCGGTACAGAATCTCTAGGTTCTCCAACGAATTCGTAACATCGAAGACGCGCCCCGCGTCCGCAACAGGTGTCGTGAGCCCCTGCATGCCTATCCTCGAATGCATATCGCAGTCTGTGCCGTAGTAAGAGACGAAGCTGTCCCAGCCGCCGACCTCCACGAAGCTCTTGGTGTTGACCGCCGCCAGCCAATCGTAGGAGAAGAATTGGATCGCCCATCGTTTGTCTTTATAGTCGGGCTTGCTGGCCTCCCTCACTGTTTCGACCGCTCTCATGTACAGCGACTTGAACGGCTCCCGGTCCTCCCACGATTGTGCCACCACGTCCATGTGGCCCCAGAAGTAGTAGTCCAGATCGTTGTTGATGGCTTCAAAGAGGTAGAAATTCTGCAGCTGGGCGAACGATTGCAACGAAGGCATGGTGATGACATTGACGCCGAGCACTTGCGTCAACCGGTGATAGTCCATGTAGAAAGGATTTTGTGATGTGAGCCGCCCATGCTTGTTCGCATCAAAGGTGCCCGTATTCTCCACGACGTATATATCCTCTGGCGGCCACCCTCCCGTGATATAGCTAACAACGACCTGCTGCAACAGCGGCCAGTATCTTGTAAACCCAATGTACAGCCTAGTCTTCTCGGGGACATGCTCCGCCGGCGGTCGGTTCCAAGACGGAACTGGGGGAAGGTCGGCAGACGACTTTGCTTTGCCGGCCGCTGGAAAGTATTCTGGCAGAGGCGGAGGGATGTCTTGATGTATCTCTTCTTTGTATATGGGATGGGTGCGCAATCCAGGCTTCTCGGGCTCGCGCCCAGGTTGATCGTTACCGATCTGAAACGATAGCCGTAGGAAGAGGAGGGTGAGGGCAGCAAGGGCGATAGCAAGAGGAAAGAAGACATAGCGAGAGCGAAGGGGTGGGAGGATCATTGTGAGGGGAGAGGTGCGCGGAGGTGAGGAGGAGTATTGTGCATTGAACTGGTATCAAGAAGCTACTCTCGCTGCAGTAGCTCTTCAGATGTAGACTACAATCGAAGGTATGCGTTGTCAGTCTGCAGGTCGAGCGCGGAAGCCCTTGAAGAAAGCAATGTTAAGATCATCAGCTCTCGGATGTACTTCTCTTCGCGGTTCCAAGATATTGCTGCCAAGCCTTTTATTCTCGCCAAGACTGGCTCCCGAGGTTCCACCGGCCACGATCCCTCCGTCTTCAATTGAAAAGTCTTGTGATGGTTCCAAGCTAAGATAGAACTATTTGTGGGATAACAACTACAGTGTACTAAAATCACAAGAGCCAGCGTGCGACACTGTCTTCAACGAGACTTCCACAGTCAACCAGCCGAGGCTACATCTCCCTCCGAGTCCTGAACTTAATGTTCCATGGAAGCAAATCTTCCGCATCCGACGTTGTCTACCTCCAGCTTGACTTGAATACAGTTCCGAGATGCAAGAAGGCGAAGTTTCGCCGCATGAAAGCCCAGGCCCCTGATTTCTCTTTTTTTTCAAACCGTGTGAGATACTTTGTGGACACGCTGTGGATACCGCCCGCGCCCGTAACAAACCGCAGGCGTTTTGCATGACTTGGAGGAATGGGTCTGGATGCGACGAAAGAGCTATACATCTCCGTACTCGTAGAAGCATCTCATGCTAAGATGGAAGCACAATCCCCTCGCACCTTTAAGACAGAGTGGGGGAGTATGTTGTCAAAAGCTATCCTATTCAAGGTGCTCCTTATCTGTTTGTCGCTAGCTCCCTACAGTTCTTCTTTAGGGCAGAGCTCCGCTACCTGGCCCGCGCATGCAGTGCTACAGAGCAGGGGGGTACTGGCGTTGGAACGGCAGCCTATAATGAAATGTGCTTCGAAGGGAGAAGAAGGATAGAAGGAAACGGAATTGAGAGAACATGATGGAGGGCCGACTGCAAGGTCAATAGTGGAGTAAATCAGACTCGTACGAGGCATAGCAAGTTGATTGATTCTCATCGGACCAGGAGTTCTAATCTTGAATGGACTCAAGTTGTCTAATAGTATCTGTGTCTTCTCTAACGGGGCTTTGTTGGGCTTCGGACAGCGATGCGAAGCCGGCATGTAGGCCCATATAAGGGCGCTACAAAGGTGTTGTGATCTGTGGCTGATGGCCGTCGATCGGATGGTATTATTACTATTGCGGTGGAACGAGACCGGAATGCTCTCAGAAGAGGCGGATATGCTCATGTGACCAAGACCAGTAAATCATCCTTAATCAATGATAGGCGTTTGCTGGACAAGCGAATATTCCGTGGCATTGTATGCTTAAGCGCTCCCAAAATGTCGGCCCACTGTATAAGGTACCGGCAGCCTAACGGTCGATAGATCTTGCGAAATGATGATGATGTCCTAAGAACGTTGAATAGAGAAAACGTTCTTCACACCCAGAAGACTGCTAGATAAATCCCGAGCCACTAGTCAAGAGCGAAAATCGACGAAAACTTTTCATGTCGCGGCTGAGCTATAACAGCCAGGAAAAGACTTCTTATGATCGTAATCGTGGTAGGAGTAGGGAAAGCAACAGCGGATCCCTGAGCACAACAACTTTCAAGGCGACGTTACACTCGGGACACTCCCCTCCCTAACGCCATCGTTCGATTCCCCCGACGAATGTTCAACGATTTCGAGCCAGACTTTCACGGCAATCTTTTGCGAGCTGTCCATGTAAATAACCTCGAATAGGTCCGTTAATTGGCGACAGGCAGCCTCCCAAAGATTATCCGCTATTTTCTTGACGAAAGTCCATGGTATCGTGTCGCCAACACACAGAAAATTCAATCGAAAATGGCCTAGCTGGAGGTTCATTGCTTGCAGCTGTGGCAGGGTAGCCCATATGGTGGAGGCTTTGACCGCAACCTCAACGTAGAATTCTTCCAAGGCTCTGGCGGCGATGGCGAGGGGAGTGATGAGGCCGAAACTGGTGAACTTGACCCTGTACACTTGGCCCGTGTTTCCGGGAAAGTTTGGCATCATCCTTTTGTGGATAGATCCTGCCGAAGCCTTGTAGGGTGCGAGCCCTTGCTCCGGTAGAGTGTCGATGGAATGTAATCCACTCCTGGATGAAGCCATCGGAGAGAGTGACGGTGTCTGCGTTCCGTCCTGACGTGTAGGCCATGCCGTTGAGCCTATCACATGCAGAAAGAGCAGGGCGAGCGACAACGTGACCAAGAACACACAGCGTCCAAAGATCTTCATGGTGTCACTGAAGCCAGATCAAGTCGACAGTCTCTAGTCTTGAACGAGAGAAAAGGTCTGTTGAGCGGGCGTACCTGTGCAACATTGCTTAGCCAGCTTGAAAGGTACGTAAACTTTATATCAATTTCCCACGGAATATGGGAGGCGGACTAAGTGTACGGCTTCCAGGAGAGCCAACGACATTATTGCCTCTTCGTGCTCTGGCATCCTTGTGTGCGACAGACAGTCAGGCTAGACCCTTGGGCCGTAGCGGTATAGACTAAGCACATATCCCGGTGCCGTCCAGCGTGGGCGCATGGGTATTGTTTCCCTATTTTGGTCTCAGAGGTCATGCCGGCCAGCCAGAGATGAAGCCGCGGCATGTGCAACAGTAGCACGGCAGTCACGGGCACGGGTATGCTTTCCTGTTCTCGTCCCATGATCGCAGAGGAGATGCCAGCCAGCCACAAGGGGGCCAGCGGCCTGTACAGATGTCGTACAACAGCCACGATGACCACGCAATAGGCGATCCGTGGGGCGAGGACATGGAAGGTTGACAAAAGGCTAGAGTCTGGCGATGATAAGGGTCGCTATGTCTGAACACCAAGTAAGAAGACGCGCCGGAAAAAGAGTCTGACCGTTGAAGACGCTAGGAGACTGGGCGGTGATTCCAACTCCCTGGGAACCCAGAACCTGCAGGCAGAGAATCAAATCCAGGAACAGGCATGGTCTCGTCTCGATCGGGAAACCTGCGATCAGACTCAGCTATAAGCGAGTGCATGGACTCAGAAGATATTGCCGCAAGCGACTATTCTTAGTGCGATCCCGCTCGGTAAAACCGTAAAGTCGGCCCCGGATGCAAATTTTTCAGGTGATGGTGTTGCAGTAGGCGGAACGCGTACAGAAATCCAACCTTTCCCATGCTGACAAAGTAATATAACTTAGAACGTACACATCCGCAATCTGCTAAGGGATGCAGCGTTCCACTTAAAGTTTATCATGTTGGAGTATTGCGGAAGTAGTGGAGATGTTCCTGGGAGTAGTGGAAATACTCTGTCGTCGTAATATTGAAACATGGTCGATGCTCGTATGACTCGCTAATGATCCCTGAGATGTCGGAACCCTCGCAAAAATCGATGATCGGAAAGGAAAACGGTGTTTGAGTGAGACTGTTGCAGGAAGGACAAGTGCAGCGTAGGCTTGCTTCATGTACTAGTCTTCGTCCGCCCCGGGTTCTGCAGCTCGGTTGCATGCAACCACTTGAGTCAGCGATTATACCCACAGCCGTGAAGGTGTTGTGTTATCATGCCCATGTCTTCAACTGCAATTGGACATATGCCAGCAACCTTCGATGCCATCTCGGTCAACTGGCCTGTTGTTCCGGCGGAAGTCCGCTGAGGTGCTTAATACTTGTGACAAGTACAATTCACAACCAATTGAGTAACGAAGCTAACGATATCAGCCACAGGCATCAAGATAGTGCCTTGGTAAGCGTAGCCGAAATAAAGTTGGGTGGCAAGTATTCTTTCTCGACACCTACTTGTTGTAGTATAGAATCAGGATGCATGACCAAGCAAGATGCTTGGGTCAGATAATAGATGCAACGATGAATACTTATTCCAGAGAAGAAAGAAGAGAAATCGAACTTGAAAAAGTTGAGAAGAAAGTTGTTTCCGCAAATGACATTACCTTATCAAGTGTTCTCCAGATGCATTGTAGTATGACTGGGTCGTAGCTCATGGGCCCCCTAACGCTAATGAGATAAAGCGAGATCCGCTGTGCGAGAAAATGGCTTTTATGTCCGCATGTGTTGAGACACCATTGCCCACTCGCCTGCAAAGTGGTGATGCATTCTGGACTTGCCCATACGGTCCAACAATGACGAGCGATGATCTCGGACTCGTCTGGGAGTCTGGCTGTGTGTTCTCAATGATCTGGACCCAACGATGTTCTAGAGAAGACTTCGCCAGCTGGCGTATGTTCCTTGATGTTGACGTGAAGCCTTCGAGGTCTGCAACATAGAAGACTCGATATGTAATCTTAGAGTCTTACCGTGAAGTTCCCTGATCTTTGTCGTGAGGAGAATACGACTGGATTATCGCACGTAAACTATGAGTAGATATCTTCTGGGGTGGACGTCCAATGATCCTGTTGGAGTACAGCATTCGAAGCAGGTTGAGGACCTTAGGTCTGGACGCCCACCACGCACCTGTCCTGGCTTCGGAGCTGTTATCGTCTGAAAAGAGCGAAATTCTTTCAATCACCGTCAACACAAAGCTTCGATGATGAAATACACGTCCATTCATCTCTAGAGGTTGTCAACCACTACATCTTTGCGCCAGAGCTAGCCTCTACGTTATACGATGCTCCAGAAGCCGTTGAGAATGGAATTCATATGCCGCAAGAGGCTGCATTCCATGAGTCTCCTGAGCTGGATATAAAGAAGTGGCGACCAGAAGTAGGAGACAATGCCCCAACCCGATGCGTTCAAACTGACCGTCAGCAATAGTCTCCAGCTCCAACAGATCCTTCCACATTCAGCAAGCCAGAATTGAGGCCCGCTGATGGCAATTTCGCACCACAGACCAATGGAGCGCAACTTGTAAAGGAATTAACCCCAGAGGAGGACCTCGTCAAAAAGGGTGGTTTTTTAACCATGGAATACTGTTCTGGGTTGGCGTGGGGCTTGTTACGCTCGTCGCAATAGTAATCGGGATTGGCGTTGGAGTCGGGATAGGACTTAAGAACTGAAAAGCCACATTGCATGAGTAGGGAGACTGCTTGTGCGTTGATTTTTCTTGCTGACCACATTACCAGCTCCTCAGTCGGCGCGAATACTTCCCCCGTAGGTAGCACACCACCTGATGGTCTATTGAACGATACATCGGTTGCTGTCGTGGGACTGGACAAAGGCGATAAACCTTTGTTCTTCCTGGAGAGTTCAGGTAGCATCCGCGAAGCGCTCTACACCTCGTCTACCGGACAGTGGGTAGCCGACACCAATAACATAGTAGCTTCGGATGCCAAAAATTCGACCCCGCTCGCAGCCTTTGGCGTCAATAAAGTATTGACATGGGCAGCGATAGCATCAGCGCAAGTCCTGGACCAGTCTTGCAATCTTCTCTCAACCGTGGTCATGTCCTAGCTCTGGCTGCCGGAGAAGCATTCGTCGGCCGCCCCCAAGTTGGCGTACTGATGTCCAATGGGACCGTCTACTATGATCTATTTTTCTCCATTCTGGAGCAAGGGGCCTGGACCCAGCCTCAACGTAAGATCTAGATACTCATTTTGAGATAGGCCTCCAACTGACATCATCGTCCAGTCCAGACTGTTCTGGTACCACCTTTACCGGCTGGTCAGCGCGTCAATGCGCCCTCGACCCTGACACTCAGCGCTGCTTATCCTGCTGCAACCACGGATCCGTCTCTGCAAACAGCGGCCTACAATCAACCGTTGATTGGGGACGTTGACATCGCACAAATCTTCGTCAATACCGGTTCGTCCAATACATATACGTATTTGGATTTTGGGTCAACGGCACTTCATTAGCAGCGTACACGACGGTCAACATTGGATTATCGACCAAGTCGAAATCGGAGTTCCCATTTACGAGACTGGCTGGTACGAGCAACAGCTCGAATATCTACCTATATCATCAGATCAACGACACCGCGATTGCATTGCTGAAGATGTCTACAACACTGACGGCGGGTTCTTCACAACCGATTACTTCGTATGCGGCGGGTTAATTTTTATTTCCGACAGGGTTTATTCCGCCTAGCCCTCACCTTAATAAACCCAGTCAAAAATAACATTTAACCCCCCGAACACAAAGTACATGGACATTTTTCCGAGGGTCTCATCCCGAAAAAAGATAAAGTAAAGTAGAGTCTGCGCTTAGCGCTACCGGGAAGCCCGATCGGCCCGCGAGTAAGGTGGATACTGAATTGGTCCGGAGAGCGCGGAAACCAGTTAACGGGCAATGCACCATGACGTTCGACCAACAGATACTGCCCGCACGCCTCCTTGTTAGCATTGCAGCTTTGGGAGGTACGCAAGGGCGCAGAGAGGATCATCATGCCAGACATTCCCAAAGACCATCAACCAGAAATTCCCAAGGAGCATCATGTGCACAGGTAAGGGCACACCATCCTCGAATCTGCCACTGAGGAAACCGACTGACCGGTCTATAGAACTGGCGGTTGGCTGCCCGCAGACCATCGTATCCAGAAAGCATGGCTGGCCCATGTCGCCAAGCACGTCGACGACAACCCCAAGGAATTCGCGCCGGTGATCAAGGAGTTCCAATCCATGATTCAGAATGACACCAAATTCTACATGCTCTTCACTTCCATGCTCGAGCAGGTTCCGACGAAGAAACCCTACAACAAAGACCCCACCAGCCACACCGAGATTCGTGACCTGGATCATCTGCTGGCCATGTTGAACCACATTATCACGACGGCACCATCCTGGAGTGACCGTTCCCACGGTGTAGGCATGGTTGGCTTGCCGTTCAACGCGCTCTTCGATTGGCCAATGGCAACCCCCAGTGGTTTCGCAGCTTTCCTGGATCCTGAAGTGAACAAGATGATCAAGAAGATTCTCAATACTTGGGGCTCATTCCTCACCAGTCCCGAGTCGGCCAGTGTTCTCTCGGATCACTCTGACGGCTGGTTTGGACCTACAGCTGCGAAGGATCTTACCAATGTCGCCAACAACGCCGCAGGGTCCACTTCGTCGTTTGAGCAACTTTTCGAGTGTGATTATTCACAGAAATACCATGGCTACACCTCTTGGGACAACTTCTTCACCCGCAAGTTCCGGTTTTCGGAAGGCGTTCGCCCTGTTGCAGCACCAGACCATGATGAGATCATCGCCAATGCTTGCGAATCGACGCCATACAACCTCGCTCACAACGTCAAGTACCGTGACAGGTTCTGGATCAAAGGTCAGCCGTATTCGGTCTCGGACATGCTCGCGCACGACGAGCTTAGCAAAGACTTCGCCGGCGGCACCATCTACCAGGCATTCCTGAGCGCTCTGAGCTACCATCGCTGGCACACCCCAGTCAGTGGTAAGATCGTCAAACCCTACGTCAAAGATGGCACCTACTTCTCGGAGCCGCTATTCGAGAGCTTTGCCGATCCCCACGGACCAGATCCTGGAGGACAGAGTACCGGTCAGGGGTATATCACCGAGACCGCCACACGTGCAATAATTTTCATCGAGGCGGACAACAAGGACATTGGGTTGATGGCTGCGATTTTCGTTGGTATGGTGGAAGTCTCGACGTGCGATATCACAGTGAAAGAGGGCCAGCATGTCAAGAAAGGCGATGAGTTAGGCATGGTCCGTATTGTCTCTCGTCCATTTACATCAAGGGTATTAACCGCTGTCTGTAGTTCCACTTCGGTGGCTCCACCCACTGTCTGCTGTTCAGGAAGGGTGTCGACGTCAAGGGCTTCCCCGAGCCTGGAAGATCGACCAACGTGCCAGTTAGATCAGAATTAGCCGTCGTGAAGTCAAGCAAAAGCTCTTAGGATCCAACGGCAAATGACGACAATAGCTTGCAAGTGCCATTTGCGCTTTTAAAAGAAAAGTTTGAGACAATTTCACATTTTCCAGCTACAAATATTGCTGCTACTTATGATTTTGAAGGCTGATAATTCAATACTAATTCGTACCTAGTCGTGGTCTCAGCTCTATTTTTGACGTTGTTCTTCCTTCTGTCTCACCCCCACTTGCCGCAGTCTCAGTACCATCTTGTTCGTCAATCGTTTCTGTATCACCTCGACCTCAGGTTCTACCATTTCATACTGCTTGTCGTGTTTTATATAAGGAGAGGAGAGTAGGCATTTGTGTCGAATCATAAGCCTCTAAAACCTTCAAGACGTTCTGTATTGTGTACTAGTGATCCAAGTTCTCGGCGGGATGAATTAGATATCATACGTCCGGGTTACTGAATAAGGGTATTCTTATTGTTGCTTCTTTCATAACGCCAATCAGAGCACCGCCATAGCTACGTTGATAATCTCAATGGCTCTATCTTGCTAGAAATGCTGCCTAGACAAGGATTCGAGGAGACCTTCGAAAGACGCCGCGCATCTGGCCCGGTGAGTTTTACCAACACCTTCCAGAGTCCGGCCCCTCGAACGGCTCTCAACAACTGCGCTTCCCCTCGTTGTTCCTGATGAGCACCTCTTGTAGTCGGCGCGGGAGACGGTGGTATTGGCGATAACCGTCGAGGCGCTATGACGAAGCGCAGCCCACTTCCCGGCTGACGTACCGAACCCAACACACAGGAACATATAAAGCTTTTCCGCTCAGAATAGATTGTGGTACGACGTGAAAGTGGCACGGCAAGAAGCGTCACCGGGATGATATCGTCGATGATTCGTGCAGTAGCAGTACCTCTTTATCTTAGCTTCTGTTACCTCGCTTCGGCAGCTTCGATCCCAACTCTTACACCGCCCAGTGACGCCGTATGGCAGCCAATCAGCAACCTTACTGGCGCCCAGAGCATCACCTTTAGGTGAATTATGGCGCCGACCTCTTGTAATGAGATCCCGGGATTAACGTCAGACCAGCCACAACCCCAACCCCCCATCAACAATCACAGCCCCCGATCCCCACGATCCCCCTGATGAAGGCTTCACCATCCACGCCTACCGCACCCCCATATCCGTCGTCTTCTCCATGTACCGTCCCCCCATCCCCGGCCCCGCCCTCTTCAGCACCTACTACTGGGTCGGAGTCGAGGCCCTCTCCAAAGGCACCCTCCAGATAACAGAACACCATAGTTGGAAACGGCCGGCGAGGTTGTATCTTTGGCCACGGCCCGGAATGACCTGGGATATGTTTGCGACGGCGATTTTGGTTTTCGATGAGTTTGCGAGGACGAAGGGGCTGTGGGGGTTTAGGTTCGATGTCTATTATCAGGGGAGGGGGGTGGTGGGGCAGGGGATTGTATTTGGGGAGGTGGGAAGGGGCAGTGGGGCTGTGAGCTCTTGAAAGGGGTGTGGAAAGACTGGGACGCTTGGTATCTGGTGGAGCAGGGCTAGACTAATCGCATCGACGCTGCAATATCGAATGAATCGAGCTTGTCTCTCCGTTGTTGCTGTCTCACACTAAAGCAGGACGACATCGTCCATAGACCTGTTGTATACTTCACCCAGCTCTTCCGCCATATTTGAGCTCGAGGCGATGCACGCCCGCAGGTCTACATTTTTCACTCATGCCGTTCTACCACGGTCCGACCCTCTGCTTCTCAACCACAACAGGCAAAAAGAAACCACTAACGCAACATTATGCCATGCAAGCCAGATAGGAGACTGTCTTCCGCCATGCCCTATCACACATGCGTTCCTTCAAGCTTTGTACGTGAAAAAGCAACAGAATCATCAGGTAGCCGAGGACGACAGAAAGCCGAAACAGCGAAGATATTTATACACGACCATTACCAGAGGGGAAATCTTTCGTTATTGGGCAGTTGGTGAGCGATACGATTGAACACCGTGGGTGATAGTTGTTCTTGTGAATTTCAGATGTGCCTCCATGGTGGATAAGACCCGAAACCAGACCTTTGGTTGGAGGAGGTGTGTTTGTGGTGGGTCTGCTTTCAAGGCTTGTAGGTTGCGCTCGTGAGTATTTGTGTTTCTTCGGCGTTCTAGCCTTTTGTGGGAGCTTGGGGTTTGTCTTTCGATAGCTTCAGCTACATACGCGATCACAATGTCAACGTCAATCATGAATGGAATGTCGATAGTCTTCGACTATTAGGGATATGTGTGTCTCTTTAATTTCTACAGAGCTTGGTATTTTGTCAATCCAGTCTCAGTCAATTCAAACCAGCCTTCATCACATATGGTCCCTAAATCTTCATCATAGTCTTCACTCCTTGCCGCATTGCTGCAGCAGCATGTCTCGACCAGTGGTATACGATATTTTCGATCTTGATATTCTTACCCTTGTTCTTGTGTCCCCTGCGCCTTCTCACACACTGGGGAGAAACACGGCCCAGCCTATTCTGTACTCCAATTGCACAAAGTGTCTCAGGTGCGCTGCATTCCTCTGTTGTATTAGGTCATTTAGTGGTATATAATGTCCTGCGATCGAAATTTGGGCCGCCTAGTCACTACCATGGGGCTCGCCACCATAACCACCCCTGTTGCAGGACCTTATCACCCCTCCCGGGCATGGCTATGACAAAGGCTGAACTTACTCCGGCATCACCACCGACTCCCGCATCGATGATCGGCTGAGGCTTCGTCCTGACGATGATACCTACACAAATCTCAACGAAAATGATACCTCTCAGCAAGACTGTAATCCTAGACCTGGAGAACGAGTCGCCAGCCTATATTCAGCGTGGTTATATGACCACTATAGCATCTTACACAGCTACGTCTTCATAACATGCAGTATCCAGTGATTGTAGTGGCGATAGACGCAAGTAAGCTCAAAGGGTACAGGATAATTACTTATATACCATGGCCATCCTCAGCTTCAGCGATTGTACGAGCTTGCCGAGTTTTAGATGTTCGATTGACAATCAGATGCAATGATATGAGTCAGATATCCATATTGTTCGTAACTGTCTCCTTCATCTTCATCCTCTAAGACATTGGGGATAGTTGTTATACTGGCTTGGGAACTGAGTGGTCCAACTTTTGATTCGTATAAGCACCTCTGTTCCGTGGCGTTTGGATATCGAAGTTAGGATTATGTTTCGAGCGGGAGACATGGTCATGGCGCTGTGCTTTTAAGTTGCAATGGATCAAGTGCGACGATCTTGGGTATAGATGGGGCTTTGGATGTGGTTTTGAAAGTAGGTGTTGCGCAGGCCTAGAGAGCGTCTTGCTTTGCTAGCACAACTGGAGGTGCCGGTGTTGAAACAATGTGATGCCAATATTTAGTCTTTAGCCTTGACGAATAGAGTATCCACCTAACAAGGCAGTGGAATGACTGCGAGGTCTGCCTGCGGTTGGTGATTGACTGTTATCAATTCCAAGGGCCTAGGCATCCATAATAAGGCTCCAAGCGAGCTAGGGCAAAGGCAAGGCAATCCTGATTGCATGAGTCTGATGACTTACGAAAGTGAGAGTGGGTGAGGCTGAGAGGCAGTGCACCGGGTGCCTCAGAAGATGAAACAGTGGTAGCCCGTCAAATTTTGCCTTCTTTATTCGTTGATCGTCACTTTCCGATTCGGTGACCCACTTTGTCAGTTTGCCAGTTTGGGAGGGGCAGTACAGATAGCATTCCGGGCGTTGGTCGCCTAACGGAATTGGCGGTGTCGTTGTTTAGCATCCCCAGATTATGATTCTTTCTCTTCTGATCCGTGCGGTCTGATGGAGCAAAGGCAAACTATTCATTGATATATATCGAGCGGATGGAGTGTTGTACGGCGGGACTAAGCAGAAATGAAAGTCCAATATATATGAATCCTTTAGTGACTCGGTAGGCTGTTGCCATCTCTACTGCCGCCAAAATGGTCATTCTTTCTCTCGCTATGTTTGTAGCAATGCTTTCGATTGCGTTCACACATTCTTCAACACCGCACTGTAGGTTCCGAGGCGCACGGACCGTCAAAAAGGAGAGCAGACTAGGGTCGCAGGATATGAAGATCAATTGATCGTCTCCAGGAGGATCAATTTGGGCTTCGCTCGAGAAAAAACTGTTTGCGACTGCTTCTTCACCAAGCTATCAGTCCCTGGTGGCCCCGAAAAGACCTGAAATTGTGCCATAACGCCGACGGCCTCAGGATAAGTACGAGAATTGGGGTTCGCGACATTGAGGTGATTTCCAGTGGAACCCAATCCCGCTTTATTTCGCTAGCTTCAGTACCATCATCTTCATCGAGTTGACGAAGCCAACAAGATCAGTACCACGCTTTCAAGCTTCCCGAAAAAGCAGGCCAAAATGGACGGTGGACTGCCGTAGTAAGTGGTAGCTGAATAAAAGAGACAACTGATTGGGCACCACCATCAGAAGGATATCATGATTCGTAACGGAGTCCAACGCACCGCGTCTCATGCCTGCAATCGCTCGTCCAATGAGGAAGAACCTGTGCGAGGATGGGTCTGTGATCAGAATCCGATGCTTCGATCGACAGCATTGATAAACACCAACTCGCGGTCAGAGACTGAAGACCGAGCCGACCTCGAGTTGTTTGAAGGCAAGTGCAGGTGTTGGTGAGGATCTCGCTTTCTTATTTTTTGCTTTCGGTTTTGGACACCCGTTTTGAAGCATGATGCAGGTTTTATGGAGCAATTCAGTAACTGTATGATACTCTGCTTTAATATGCCCCACTCGACTTCAAGAAAACATTGGCAATCCACGGAAACGCATGCAAACATGGAAGAAATCGAGACCCCAGACAAGTGATGGAAACGGTATCTCTGAGAACAGAGGGAATCTTGGGTAAAGCAGAGGAGACCAGACTAATGAATGCCAGCTGGAATTGAGTCTTTCACCAACCTACCAAAATCGATCTCACCAGGACGTTTCCGGTCTCATTTCAAGGTCCATCGCAGCACGCCAACAAGACCCCAAGCTATGCCTAGCGGAAACAACAACTGCCTTATCTCTTTGCTTTTCTCGATCCCTTCATTGAAGCCTTCGACAAGCGGCACCTTCGCCTTAGCTCTCCAGAACGATCGATTGTGTGCGAAAGCGGCAGCGACCGCGACTACATTGAGAATCGGCAAAGCATATTCCCATGCCGGCGGGGATGATGGGCCGCGGAGTGTGCGAACGAACAGCACAACGGAGCTCAGGAGGCTCAGGGTGATCTACATGCAACAAGTGTCCGATGTCAGCTTGATGTAATATACCAAAGAATGAGTGTAAGCGAAAGGACGTACAGCGGCTACAGAGCTGGCCTGGGTGACCCTGGTCTTGTACAGCTGATGAGCAGCTGTTTCGGAGTAGTTGGCAGCGCGCTGACTGCGCTCTTCGTATTTGCGAAGATTGATGATAGCTATGTAGGAGCTGCGGGCAGCGTAAAGGGATGTTGCAGAAATGGCGAGGAGAAGGAGGGTGCTCCAGAGGGAGGACATGACGGTGTTGACAGCTCCTTTCGTAGAACTTTGATACTACTCCGTAGAGTAAAATTTAGGCCTGCGCTGGCCACACGGGAAACTCTTGCTCACATGCAGTTTAAGGTAATCCATATTTCGTTCCTCATGCAACCGCCAAGGCGATGACGTAATTGCTAAGCACGGCTGCTTGGCAGCTTCGTGAGTGTACACGCCGGTATTTCATCATAGTCTACGCTTTGAAGTCTTCAACAAGTAGGCAGGTTTTGCAGCCTTCGATTTAACCCCTCCGTCTATTCCAAATCGGTTAGGACCTTTCGCATGTAATTAGTGCAATCGAATCAAGAAGGAGTTTAACGAACGCATTAGTTAAATAACTAAGGCATTCGTTAATTGAATCAAACAAATGGGAGCTGCCTAGTTGCTTGGTTATAAGACTTATTTTCACCTTAATCGATTTAAAGCTTTTAAAGGTCGTCGACGACGTATATTCTTATTATTATAATAGACTTTCGCGACTTCGTGCATCATGACACTAATAATTTTGCATCTCCTGATTTTTCGTTATCGCAAACGACGCCTATCTATCTATGGTCGCCTACTTCGCAACCCTATTTATGATCGTCTACTTCGTAGCTAGATTTTTTGCAAATGCAATATTTATGGTTATCGCAACATGCATTGAGTTTTTATTATTTGTTGCGACTCCCTAGTTCTTTGTCAAATACATTTAGAAAAACATTCGCAAGAGCATCAAATAGAGCTTCGACTATAATTAATAATAATGCTCTTTTGTCTATTAAAAGATCTAAGAAAAGAAGCAACAACAACAATAATAAAGATTCGCTTCAAACGCGTTTGACGACAAAAAATAGAATTACTCTTGTTCGCATTTGCTACAATAATAAGAAACTCTATACATTGCATATACAAAAAAGAACTAAATTTTAAACTTAAATCGATCTAAAATTTTATCAACAAATCAATATTATCTTTAAATTGATTCGTAATAAAATATCGAAGTTTGTAAAGAACTACAAGACGTTTTTAACAAAATTTGATACTAAAAAGTCTATTAACAACGACGCTAAGTATATTATAGCTATACGAGAGTAACATCTATATGTGCTTTCGATTAAGACAAAAATAAAAAAATCTAAGAAGTTTGCAAAGAAATTAGAGACAAAGACTACAAAGATTTGCAAACAAAAAAAAATATAATATTTTTTTATTTCGATCGAATTAAAAAGCGCTTGCAAAAGAATTAGAAAGCATCTATCTTACTTTCGCAAATCTTTTTATCGATTGTCGACAATAATAGCTCTTTTAATTACGAAACTCTTGCGATAGAGAGCACTACTATTGACGTTGCTTAAACGTTTGCCTCTACGAATATCTCGAAAAAGAAAAAAAGACTTAGAAAGAACAATAAATTCTTTAGTATTAAACGTTAAAAAAGAAGAAAAAAGCAACAAGACGTTGTCGACGCAATTTATCGCAACAAGAGCAACAAATAATAAATATATTTAATACAAACATTGATCGATTAATTGCAAAAGATAAAGAAGACAAAGAAGACTCTATAAACGACGATGTTATAAAACAATTAAAGAAGCAAATAAATTAAATAGAAACAAATAGTATAGAGCAACGAAAGACTCTAAAGACAATAGAGGGCGACGTAAAATTATTAGACAATGCGATTAATAATATAAAAGACAATATAAGTAATATTCTTAATATATTAGAGAGCATGCGAAAGCAAACATAGATTAGAGAGATATACAATAAAAAAGCACGAAATGCATCTATTTTAATAATTAAGAAAATCTTTTTTAAAATGTTCTTCAAAAGCTTCTTTAAACACTTAATTTTCTCGTATAAGTTCGCATTTATTGTTATCGACGACAAGATCTACGTCGATCAAATCGATAAATATAAGTTTTTATCTTTACGAGATATTAGATATGTCTATAATCGTAAAGAGAAGCAAATAATTAAAGACAAATCTTATAAAATAGTCATTTTATAAGAGTAACTTCGAAAAGATATTCGTAAAGCGTTGAGAAACGCATTATATATTAAATAGAGATCTAATTTTCGCGCAAGCAAGTGTAGCAATTAGTAAGTAAAATCGTTACAAAGTAATAAATAGTTATTGATTGCAAACTAAGCTTTATTTGTTTGTTAAAAACGTATGCGATTTATAGATTTTAAATAATATTAAAGAAGTATTTTACGACAATTCTAATAATTAACATAATCTTATTAAATTGTTGTTTAGATTCTAGTAGAGAGTCGCAAAAGAGATAAAGATAGTTATAGCAATTATTGTATATAAAATCTTCATAAATATAGAGACGAAATTAATTTAATATTGTTAACATTATTTTGCGAATCTTTTGTAAAACTCTTAATTTGTTATACATACTTTAATTATTAGTGCAATCTAATTTAGAATCTTATAGTAAACTTACTAGTTTATTAAGAGTAACAATTGTCTAAAAGTAAAAATTGTGCCTTTATTTATATTTCGAGAAATGCATCTTTTAATTCTTTATAGACTTGCAAAAGTCGCAAAAGATACTATCGATAAAGTTTTATACAATAGAATTAAGATTAGTTCGATTCTTTATAGTCTTTGCGTATTGCGTTATTCTAATATAAATAAAATATAAATGTTAGAAAAGAGTCGTTTAATATTGAAAAACTAAGTGCTTAATTAAATTATAGTATACATTCGAAATAAAGAATGCAAATTTGTTAAAAAACAATATTGCTTACCATTGCCTTCTAGAATAAAATAATAGATATAATAGAATGCAAAAGATAATCTTAAATTAAAATTAATATCGTGTTTGCTAGTTAATCGTTTTAAGCTCGAAATACGACATAATAACTTTAATTTCTTTTTTTGTAAATTTGTAAAAATTAGTATTGCGATCGATAATTAGAATGTGCAAATATCTTATATAACAACAAATAATTTCGTTATTCAAAAGATTTATAGACTAGTCAAATCGAATATATAAAAAAGACTCTTTCTATATATTAAGCTTTGCGACTCTTTCACAAAGTTGACAATATCTTCATCGACGCCTTCTAAGAAGTCAAATTATATACATAAATAGTATTAATAGTAGACGTCGCTATCGCTCTTAATTTATGGCGATAATAGCAATATAGAAATTATAGAGAGATTAGTAATAAGACGACGAACCTTCAAAAGATAAGCTCTAATATTCGTCTAAGATCTCGCATTAACTCGATTTGATAGGCGCTAACTCGATGCGAAAGTCGCTAAAATAATGGGAGGACCCTTCGATTTTTAATCGGAGGCTGCAAAACCTGCCTAGTGCCTTCGGCAGGTCACATGGACGACAAACTGGGTAATAAGCTAAATCACCTCATCAGCTGTAGGATCCGGTACCCGCTGATCCATGTCAACACTAGTAGTGGTACGATGAGACACTCAGCCGCAACTCGAGACAGCGATCTTTCAGCTCTTTTCCCATGTTGTTTGGAGCACGGACTCTGCCATTACCGGGTATGATGCAAACGAAGTGGTTGCAGTACTGCCGTCCCGCACAGAAAGGCTATGAGAGCGTCGGCCGTCCTTGTTCCCTACGCCTAGCAGCAAGTCACTGGCCACATGATCGATACTGTAGGTAGTTCGTACTCTTCCCGTGCAGATGAAGCCCGTAAAAAGGCGCGGGATCGCTTCCACGCGGAAGTTGCTTGAAGTAGCGGTTCGAGAGTTAAGCCCTCTAATTTCTCCAAATTCACAATGCCATCAGATGTGCAGTTCATGCTCAAATTTGATACGCGAGCTTCCACGCAAAGGATTTCAGAGCGCAAGTCTAAGGTGAGCAGCGTCTCATACAATGCTTTCATCACAATCTCGGGTCCAGCTGCGGGATGGCCAGAAGGGTACAGATAGCATGGTGGTCTCTTTCAGAAAGGTAAAGTCTCCCCCATCTTTCTGGTCGAATGCTTTAAGAAATTTGTCGGCGGTTTCGCAGACGAGGATTTCACCATCCCCCAGAACGGAATCAGCGGCTATCTCAGGCCCGTCGTCGTAAGGCTTGATTCTGACTGCGTCGATTTGGTGACGCAGCTATACAGAGATGCAGAAACTCGATGTTGTGTAAATCCGGACTATGGACACGCGGTTCGAGCCTAGGCCGCTGCTTGGTTTGATGCAGCTATGGACAGCCGACTTCTTGATTATTATCAGTTGTCCACAAGCACAGTTCTCAAAGTTTTACCGCGACTGCTCCAAAAATAAAGAGTTGGCGATACCTACTAGGTAGTCCGGAGCAAGCGATGCTCTTTCCGTCGTATTCTGCCTAGGGGGAAGGTGGAATCTGTTGCAGCACGCGGCCTATTGACGGGAGAGAAGTAAAGCGACAATGGCAAGTTCGCGAAGTAAGATTTATCATCAAGCTTGTATTTCTCTTTCGCCTAGTTAACGGCATAAAGCTGCTTCTTTTACTCCTTCGTAATGCATGGATTATCTTTGCGTGCCACCCCATCGTGGATAGCTCGCGCAGTTTGCAACGATCACGACGATTGCTGCGCCTTTCTTTTCAGGTCCTTTTCTCTTCGACTAACAAATGGTGAACAAGTCTTCGCATTCATCTTGATCAGACTTTGAAATCTGCCTAGTACGGCTCGTGATGCGCCTGACTCGCAAATGAACAGAAGGCATTAGGTTTCTTAGCCTGCCATGGCTCGGGCTGTGAGATGTAATGATCTAGACAATGAGCAAATAGGCTGAGAGAAAGAATGTAGCTATATAAGAGCTTGGCGAGGTCTCTTGGGCCATATTTTCTGTCCAGAGATGTGTCTAAGAGGATGTACTGATTAAACATCTTAAAGAACTAGACTTCTTGCATATTGATACAGTACGAGTGAACACAAAAATTGCCGGCTTAGTTGTCAAGCGGACGCCACTTGAGGCCTTGTGTTGATTTGTATCACGCGCCCGTTTATCGGAGTGGACGCAAGACCAGAAAAGAGAGCAGAGGCGATGTCAGGGCGCACAATGATCTGCGTTTGACACTACATACGGCTCCTGCTTTTACTTAAGGCCCACTATCCTCTAACCGGGTTATCACAATCGCATTAAGTCAAGTAAGATTGACGGCGGAATAATTAGGCTGGAACGCACGAGCATCTAGGAAGCGTGTAAGCCCCATTCTATCAGCTCTGCTAGACTGGTGTTCTAGATCTCTCACGATCGCCGATGGCCTACATTCCCCGCGCCTTGAGCTCCTGCGCCTCCAGAATCTTTGTTTAAGAAAAACCTCGTATCCCTTTTAGTGTTGATAATTTCTCTGTCTGCGAAGCTGTTGGACTCGGAAGGCTAATAATAGATCCAAAACCTCATGCGAGCATCAGGCCATCCTCGGCAGGACTTGTTCTCATTGCGTAACATCGCTGGATGTTGAAACGAGCCAAGATGGGCTTAGATGAGCCAAGATAAAGCCCATCTTGGTTCTTTAACCCATCTGCAGTCACGATTCGTGAGGAGCATTGTGGACAATATTCTTGGCGTGAGGACGCATGGATGTTTTCGCCTGCAAACATACTAGGGAGCTCATACCATAGCGACAATCAGCCGTGAGTATGAGCATCCATGGCACCTAAATAGCAGCCAAAATCTGCCCCATTGTTGGCTGAGCCCATCAAATTCTTCAACCTTCATGGCGATAGTGTTCAATGAGTGGCCCTGAGAAAACCATAATAAAACGGTAGGCCCACCCACAAAACTTCAATATCGAGTGTAGCCCTCCTTTTCTCATTATCATTTCGTACTCTACGATTCCTACTGAAACTCTTGCCATACAAGACTCGTGAGTCGACTGCAGAGAAGTGACTTGGAGCGCCTCTGATTCGCATCTTACCTCCTCGGAAAACGCCTTTTACGACCGTACCCTAAAAGTCTCACCTTGAGCTCTGCCTAATTTGTTCTCTATTAGCTTTCATCGGGCCTCGTACAGCACAGGCAATGCAGCTTATACTCCTCGTGGCCGCTCTAAGCAACTCTGCGCTTGCAGACGGAGTTCTTGCAGTTGCCCCTCGTTATCTTTACGCTCGCCAGAACCAAGCTTTTGCCCCCCCAACGACTGTAGAATCAGGCTGTCAGTCGAATGAGATCCGGTGCCCGGGCACCTTCAATGGCTTGCCAACCTGTGTCACACCTACTCGTGGGGACGTATGCTGTGCTGAGGGCTGTAAGTACTTTATCTCAAGTTGTTCCTAGATTAGCGTAACGCGACCAGGAGGCGGAATCTTGGTCCTCAGCGCCATTACTGACAGTTCTTCAGATGGTTGCCCCAGAGGGAGCTTCTGCTTGATCAAGGGCCTTTGCTGTCCAGACGTAGGTCCCTCCAGCCCTTCGCCATAGACTTGCTTGATCTTCCAAGCAGGGAGACCATAGGTCATTTCTCAGAGCCTCACACTGCCCCCTAATGTTCGATACTACGCTCATGGTTTGATGTTGCAGTCTCAATGCTAACAATACTTATAGGGGGTTGATCCCAAAACCTGCGCTACTCGGCAGAGTGTTACACTTCCAGATGGCTTCATGGCGGGCGGCACTGTTGCATATAGCGCTTCCACCCCCGCTACGTCGTCGTACCAGACGCCAACCCCGACATCGGTGAAGGACGCACCAACAATCTCATTGGATGCAACATCAGTGACGTCTTCGTCCTCTTCCACAGTCGCTGTGCGCACCACTACGTCAACGCCTCCCCATACCACCCCCACCAACGTCTCTATCTCTGCTTCAACTACCGCTGGTACTACTGCAGGCTCGACAAGCATCATCCCCTTCACTGGCGACGCAAGTGCAGTATCTTTGGGACACAGTGGGATCGTGGCAGCTATCATTGGAGTTGTTGGACTTTTGTGGTGAAGGACCGCCACATAGCACAATTAAATTTGCAGATCATCGTTTCAGGCTATAGGACGTGGAGAGTTGCTGAGGAGTTGAAGGATCATTTGAGAATTAGTGTAATCTATATTATATTGAAACATCTCTCTTCCTGGTCGTTTTCGTTGGCTGTCGTGTGCCGCCAAGATTGTACCCTCACATAATTGAGCTTCGAAATTGATTTTATCTTGCAGTTGCATCTATCTATAAATCCACAATTTTAATAATTTGAAACTTAGCCAAATAATAGAGCTCAATAAGCGCATTTTATAGAGCTCGCAATCGCTTAATTCCATACAATATTGCAGAAGTTATTGCAGATTCAAAGTCTGCATCTTATGTTGCGCCCAATAGTTGCATTGTTTGTAGATAAAGCTCGTCGTAGAAATTCTCTCTAATCGCATAGTTTTCCGCAATCGCTTTGTTTACTGCCTTAGTAATTATTGTTTATCTACTACATTAATCGACTATTTGTATTGCCTATCTATTGCGTCAATTAAGTTAGTAACTATCGTCTATCTAATGCATCTATTGACGAGAATAGAGGCGAAGAAAACACGTCGAAACGACGCGCCTATTACCTAAATCGCATGCCTTTTCTCCTCTATTCCTAGATATCTTTACAAATCATTTGCATCGTCTATCTACTATCTCTACCAAGTTAGTAATTACCATATATCTACTGCATCTATTGACGAGAATAGAGGCGAGAATACACACCAAGATGGTATCTCTACAAGCAGAAAATCAGATCATTTCTCTTCTATTCTCGACTACCTATATAAATTATTTGCATCGTCTATCTACTGCCTCTATCAAGTTAGTAATTATCGCATATCTATTGCATTTGCTAACAAGAATAGAGGCAAAAAAGACACGTCGAAATAGCAAGCCTGCTACCTAAATCGCATCCCTTTTCTCTCTTATTCTCGAGTGCCTTTACAAATTACCTGCATCGTATATCTACTATCTCTATTAAGTTAATAATTATTGTATATCTATTGCATTTGCTAATTTACGAAGATAGAGACAAGAAGACACGTCGAAACAGCGCGCCTACCACCTAAATCGCATGCCTTTTCTCTCTTATCTCCGACTGCCTTTGCAAACCAACCTACTGCCTCTATTAGATCAGTAATTACCATATATCTACTGCATCTGCTAACGAGAATAGAGGCGAAAAAGACACGTCGAAACAGCGCGCCTACTATCTAAACCGCAAGCATTTTCTCTCTTATCCTCGACTACCTTTGCAAACCAACCTACTGCCTCTATTAGATCAATAATTACCGTATATCTACTGCATCTGCTGACGAAAATAGAGGCAAAAAAGACACGTCGAAACGACGCGCCTACTATCTAAATCGCAAGCATTTTCTTCCCCATCCCCGACTGTTTATCTAAACCACCTGCATCGTCTACCTACTGCGTCAATCAAGTTAGTAATCATCGTATATCTACTGCATCTGCCGACGAGGATAGAGGCAAGAACGCACACCAAATCGGCATCCCTACAGGCAGAAATGCATGCATTTTCTCTCCCATCCTCGACTGCCTGCATGATGTAAATTACGTGCAATCCATAAACTATACCCAAAGCAGACTAGCGCAATAATCTCAGCTCGGACCGAGCTGGCGACCCTCCTAGTATATCATAGTATCCCTAATATCGCCAGTCTGTAACATACCTTCTGAACAGACTACCCTGATAGTCTTGAACGGGCCAAGCCGACCGTGGACAGATAGAGTAATGAGCGGGAGTATTTCCACGTCAAAATAAGCTCTGCGTGACTCCGAGTGGTATTCAAGCCGGTCGGAGGCTCATACCTCTATCGACGTCAAGAGTAGTGTTATCAGCCACAAAGTTTCTCCACGGTAGCCATCACCAGAAGGTCTATCAGGTCATCATGTCATGTATAGTAATGCTGAATTATGTGTTACATCATGAGAATATGGGGTGGCGGCGAGGCCTGTAAGACTTGTCCCTAATAGGTTAGAAACTTGGCGTCCCTTGGCGATAAGGAGGTGTTAATATGCTCATTCCTTAAGTAATTCCTCGTCACAAATTAGATTCGCATTCACTCTACTGCTCCGTCAGAAGAACCTCGAACACACCTTTCTGCCTACGCGGCGAATGCGCAGAAAGAGAGCTAGTAACGATGATAAGGGGGGAACGGGCGGCGGCCATGCTCACAAGCATACTTTATAAGGCGGGCAGCACCGCTTTCGTCTGCTTCTGATCCTTCACGACCGTTCGTCGGCAGTGCAGGTTTCTGGAAGCCTACGAATACGGTTTTCAAAGCGGCTCCTTCTGGATAGACGCTTTGCAAAATCGGCGGTTCAGATAGCGCATCAGCGTGAGCTTGTAGCCGACAGTATATGAGAGATGAGAGATCCTTCAAAAGAGAATGGTCGGAAGTAGTCATGCTTCCGCAATCTTTGAGGACGAACCTCGTTCCAAGTCAATATGCTCTTTCTTGGTCTTCTAGTCTCTCTTGTGGTCGTTGCTGCAGCACGACTAGCTGCAGATTCAACTGTTCATGAAGCCAATCCTGCCATTGCAACAAAACAGAGATGCTTACGGTCTTCACCCTTCATTATGTTGCCGCTGGAAAATCATACTGAAGCTGACTCCATGTATGTCTAACTTCAACAAATGCATACTTGTTTCGAGTTGACGTTGCAATAGTTTCCCTCCAGGCTACATTCCTAATCACTCCGCATACTTCTATCATGTGCGACACTCTCATATTACGCTGGCATGCAGTATATTCATATACGAACCGCTTCAGAACAACACTCAAATCGACTGGCTATTAAGGAGACTCATGGCTTAATTCGGCAATCCGCACCAGCAGGACAACGAAGTCTACAACGATCGCGATGAACACTACACATGGCTTGAAGGATATCCTGGAGTCGGAACAACAGCAGTAGAGGTCAATCTCGCCTATGCAACGGTACATAATTTGGGGGCCCTTACGTATGGACAGCTAGTGAACGCTCTCATCAGTGTGAATCAAATCAGACTCGAATATCCCAAGCTCGACAGGTGCTGCAATATATTGAACGAAGACAAAAGAAAACAGCCAGCGCTGTGGGACAATGGTATGATCGTGCTCACATAGGAACAGAACCATTTAAAAAGGTAGCAATACTGGTACGGATGATCCCATATGCCGCATGGGGAAGCTGAAACCATGTCAGATCAGGCTGTCCAGGGTAATATTCTGGGGTGGACGCCTTCTTTATGATCTTGGCAGAGATTCTTCTTCTGCATTCAATAATCGCCTTTGATGCACAGAGTAGATGGCTCTACAGCGCATCTCAGTCATTGACTGGAGCGAGCCAGAGAGTTGGTAATCCCATCAAACAAAAATGACATTGCCTCGTAAAGTTCGAGGCGGTAGACGTCCTGCAATATCTCAGAACCGACACAGGAGCTACGAATATATCACCGCCCCCAATCATCCCTTGAACTTCAATCAACACATACTCCTCTATAATACGCGAAGTCTCTCACGACTTCTCATGTCGAAATCCAGACATAAGTACCATAGGACCAGCACGCTAAAATCTTTCCGACTTGAACACCGACAGGACTCAGCATGCATCCTTTTAGCACCACCAAAGTTGTCGGTCTAATCTCCTTTTCTCGTCAAACATGCCTTCCTGAGTCACTTGGAAGGACGCAAATTCGGAGCTTCATAGCCAGAAAATTTGCTCTCCAGGGACATGACGGATCAAAGCTCCAGCGGGATCTTGGGTGTGAGAGCGTAAGTTCCGGTGTCAAGCATGTATTTCTACACTATACGATTATCGCAAGAGCCTAAGCGCCAAATCTTGTCTCAATAGAATCAGATCGTAGAGCTCAATAAAGATAGGCTTATAATCGAGTAAAACCCTACAGCTAAAGAAACATCTCTCAAAATCTTCGGCTTACCCAATCAATATAGGGATTCAGCAGATGCGCTCGGAGAAGGCAAATAGAGATAGTATCTCAGCGAAATCTTTGAGAAGTGAAACTTGCCGACCAAGGGACGAGCCAACAGAGGAAGTCGTCAAATAGCTGGGCTTCCAACACGTTCACCATCCGAACCCACAAACTTAACGGGTGAAATATGTTCTGTCTAGGCAATAGACCTTCGGGATAGCGCGAGAAGATATCACAATATAGTTCTATCGCGATTCCAAAGAGTTCTCCCCAGTGACGGTCCTTGCTGGTTCTCTACTGCAAGAATTGACAAGATAATATATTTTGTTATTAAGCTGACTCCCTCTGCTCTAGTAGAGCTCTCCTCAAGTAGCTCTAGCTTCTTGTAAACATTATTGGTTTTGCGCTGCCCATCATCTTGTATAATCTAGTTGCGTCCGTTGGTGGAGAAAAAATTGTAACCAAAGATTTCCCAGGTCCAGTCGCCAACTCCTTCGCCGATGAACGATCGGAAACGCAAGATTGAAAGCGAGCGCCAAGTATGGCTAACTATTTTCAGAAGCGCTCCCCAAGTGATCTATGCTCTTCATGCCATTTCAGATTGAGGCCTCCCGTCGATAGTCTGCTTAGCTTCTCGCAATTTTTTGAGAGCTGCAGCATAACACCCCACCAACTCTAGTAGCGCCCCAATAGCAAGCTGATTCGCTGTACAACGAAGGGAAGAGGCTTGTTTCTGCTTCTTAGAAATAATACTGTAACGCTTATTAATAATGTCTTTGAGATAGAACATAAACAATACAATCGAGACTACAATTATTAAAAAAAAGTTCTTGTATTTCTTGCAATTATAAAATTATAGTTTATATTCTTAAAATAATAATAGATTATTATAAAATTGTCTTAGAAATATATAGTCTAGAATTTGTTAAAATTTAGAATTTTAATAAATATATATAAATATTTTATTTTAAGATATATAATTTACTTTCTAATTTAATTATTATTATTATAATTATTATTAATATTTTTACGAATATCTTTAATTTTATTCTACAAATATAAGTTTAATACTTTTATTTAATCTTTAATCTTTATTTTTCTATTATTCTTTTTAATTACTAACTTTTTTAATAATATATTTAATTCGAAAGTTTATAGAAATTTGAAACAATTATATAATTAAAATTTCTATAAATCTTAAGTTTATATATATAAGAATTAAACTCTTTTTACAATTTTTTTAAATTAATTTCTTTATTTTTAATCTAATAAAA
>JAABUS010002671.1_pt1 | contig 32660 bp, 29 predicted proteins | sample 5560161 | NCBI WGS metagenome assembly JAABUS01 (sample SAMN10711885, study PRJNA513376) | rock metagenome | isolation source: Antarctica rocks | place: Antarctica: Victoria Land, Trio Nunatak nord | collected 2016-01-04 | reverse complement strand
CGTCGCCAGCCGGTCATCGCGTAGCAGCTTGGGATTTGGGGCCATCTCGCCCTGGATCTGTCGAGTGCACCAACGCCACTCCGGCCGCTACCGCATGGCGGGCCGCGGCTCGCTCGCGGGCATGCTGGCCTACGGCAACGCCAACGAGATCGTGCTGGAGATGGCGCGCGAGGTGCTGCCGGTGGTACGCCGGGTCCCGGTGCTGGCGGGGGTGAACGGCACCGACCCGTTCTGCCTGTTCGACGCCTACCTCGACCAGGTGGCGGCCCTCGGCTTCTCCGGCGTGCAGAACTTCCCGACCGTCGGCATCATCGACGGCACCTTCCGTGCCAACCTGGAAGAGACCGGGATGGGCTACGCGCTGGAGGTCGAGATGATACGCCTGGCCCGCGCCAAGGAGCTGCTGACCACCCCCTACGTGTTCAACCCCGACGAGGCGGTGGCGATGGCCGAGGCGGGCGCCGACATGCTGGTCGCACACATGGGGCTGACCAGCGGCGGGGCGATCGGCGCCGGCACCGTCCGCTCGCTCGACGATTGCGCCACGCGCGTCAACGCCATCGCCGAGGCTGGGCAGCGGGTGCGCCCGGACCTGATCGTGCTCTGCCACGGCGGGCCGATCGCCATGCCGCAGGATGCCGAATACATTCTCGCGCGCTGCCCAGGCTGCCACGGCTTTTACGGTGCATCGAGCATGGAGCGGCTGCCGGCCGAAACGGCGCTCACCGAGCAGTCCAGGCGGTTCAAGGCGATACGGAGGGATGGCTGATGGCGAAGGCATTGGCGAGCGTGATCATCGACGCGCCGGTGGAGGCGGTCTGGGACATCGTGCGCGACTTCAGCGCGTTGCCGGGCTGGGTGCCCGGCCTGGGGCCGTGCCACATCGAAGGCGGCCTGAGACCGGACGTGGTGGGATGCGTGCGCGTGTTCAGCCTCGGCGACGGCACGCCCGTCAGCGAACGGCTGACCATGCTCGATGACAGCCGCTACACGTTCGCCTACACCTTCGTCGTGCCGTGCTTCCCCGTGCAGGACTACCACGCGACGCTGCAGCTCATCCCGGTCACGTCAGGCGACCGCACCTTTGCGCAGTGGAGCGCAGAGTTCGAGGAGAGGCCGGACGATCGGGGCAAGTACGAGCGCATCATCTCGGACAACGTGTTCGCGGCCGGCCTGGCGGCGCTGGGCGAGCGCGCGCGAGGCCAGACAGCACCAGCAGGAGCCGTGCGCTGGAAGGGTGCGCGGCCGGCCAAGGTGTTCTGCTCCTCGGTGTTGCCCGTTCCGGTCGATGCGGTGTGGGCGGTGATGCGCGATTTCGCGAGCATGGCGGACTGGCACCCCGACCTGACCGACATGCACATGCTGGACGGCGCAAGCTCCGACCAGGTCTCGGGGGTGCGCGATTTCCGCCTCCGCGACGGCCGGCTGCAGGAGCAGCTCACCCTGCTGTGCGACCGAACGCGGGCGTTCCGCTACAAGATCAACGCCAGCCCGATGCCGTGGCTCAACTACCACGCCGGCGCGCGGCTCTACCCGGTGACGGCGACGGACACGACCTTCGCGATCTGGACGGCAGACTGGGTGGCGTCTGCAAACGACGACGTGGGCCTGATCCCCTTGGTGCACGAGCGGGTGTTCCAACTCGCATTCGATACGCTTGGTTCCCAGCTCATGAGACAGGGGAAGGTTCAGGAATTGTAGGAGGGATGTCCATTACTGAGGCAGGAACGGTCGCCGGCGGATACTGCAGGTTGGCAGCTTCGGCGTTGGGGCGACTGCGATGGCCGCCATGGGGCTGGGCTGGCCGCGTTTTGCCCGGGCTGCGGCTCCGCCAACACTGGGCACTTCGATCCGCTCATTGTCCAACCCTTATGACGCCGTATGGAAACAGGGCGTCGACGTCTTTGCCAAGTCGCTGGGCGTGGCAGCGGTAACGCTGGTGTCCGAGGGCACAATGTTACGACCTCCAATCTTGCGCCGGTCCCCTACCCGGAAGCGCACGGCTTCGGGCTGGAGCGCTACATCGCCGAGCCGCTGCGAATTGAGGACGGATTCGCCATCGCGCCGGACCGCCCCGGCCATGGCATCGCATTCGCTTGGGATGGTCTCGCCCGCTTTCAGGCATAATGCGGCAATAGGCCCATTCGGTTCTCTGGCGGAGGGCTACGCCGACGCAAATGCCGGCTTTTGATGCAATGAAGTTCTTGCCATTTGGCCGCCGGCTAGCCCATACGTAAGCAGTATCTTTAGCGTCACGATACCCATCGCGAGCTGCATTTATGGCCAGTCCGCCGGCGCCACTTCTCCTTTACATGGACGGCCTCCGAACCCACGACATAGCCAAGATCGGCAACTCTTTCGCTGACGGGGTCAGGTTTGTGACCCCCATGCGCACCTTGGACCGGGAGCAAACGTTGGGCTTCCTGAAGGCGCTCTACACGGGCTTTCCCGATTGGAGCTACGACAACGACCCGCCGGCGTTGCAGGCTGACGGTCGCTGGGGGGTCAAGTGGCGCCAGGGCGGCACTCACAGCCGAACGCTCGCCCTGCCTGGGTTCCCTGAGGTGCCCGCGACGCACCACAAGGTCGTGATCCCGGAGCATTTCTTTTACTATCGAGTAGACAACGCCGGCCTGATAGAGATTCGCCCCGACCCCGTCGCTGGCGGCGCGCCCCGCGGCATATTCGAGCAGATCGGGGTCGAATTGCCGCCTCTTTAAGCGGATATGGCAGCGTCATGTCCCGGTCCGCGTCAGTGGCTCTCCCTGGGAACGTCGTGCCCGCGGCAACCGACCAGGAAGTCCAGATCGGCGCCCCGATCCGCCTGTAACGTACGATCGACGTAGAGGCTTTGATAGCCGCCCCGCATTGCGTGAGCCGGGGGACGCCAGTGTTGCCGGCGGCGGCCGAGTTCTGCGTCTCCGACGCGAAGGTGGAGCGTGCGCGCCGCGACGTCGACCGCGATGGTGTCGCCATTCGCGACGAGTGCCAACGGGCCGCCCACGGCGGCCTCTGGCGCGCTGTGGAGGATCACCGTCCCGAAGGCCGTTCCGGACATGCGCGCGTCCGAAATCCGGATCATGTCGCGGACGCCGCGCTGCAGAAGCTTGCGTGGCAGCGCCATGTTGCCGACTTCAGCCATGCCGGGATAACCCTTGGGTCCGCAGTTTCGGAGCACCATGATGCAGGTTTCGTCAATGTCCAGGGCCGGGTCGTCAACCCGCCTTTTGTAGTCCTCGATGGTATCGAAGACGACTGCCCTGCCCTCGTGCCGCATGAGGTGGGGCGACGCGGCCGATGGCTTGATGATCGCGCCATCTGGGGCGAGGTTCCCCCGCAGGACCGCGATGCCGCCCTCGGCCACCAGGGGCTGCGACAAGGGGCGGATGACGTCCGGGTTGAAGTTCTACGCAAGCTCGATGTTCTCCCGGACGGTGCGCCCGGTCACGGTCGGCACGTCGAGGTGCAGCAGCCCCGCCATCTCCTTCATGAGCGCGGGGAGGCCGCCGGCATAGCAGAAGTCCTCCATCAGGTAGCGGCCGGACGGCATCAGGTCGAGGAGGGTCGGAACCCCCTGGCCCCAGCGGTCCCAGTCGTCGAGGGTGAGGCTGGTGCCGACGCGCCCGGCGATCGCGAGCAGGTGGATGACCGCGTTCGTGGAGCCCCCGATGGCACCGTTGACCTCGACGGCGTTCGCGAACGCCTCCCGCGTCAGGATCGTGGAGAGCCGCACGTCCTCCCGGACCAGGTCCACGATGCGGCGGCCCGTTATCTGGGCCAGGCGGGAGCGGTGGGCATCCACCGCCGGGTAGGCAGCGTTGCCGGGCAGCGCGACGCCCAGCGCTTCCGCCATGGTCGCCATCGTCGAGGCGGTGCCCATGGTCATGCAATGGCCCGGCGAGCGCGACATGGCGTTCTCCGCGGCGATGAAGTCCGCGCGGCTCATCACCCCGGCGCGCACGTCCTCCGAGAAGCGCCAGACGTCGGTTCCCGAACCGATGTCCTGGCCCCGGAACTTCCCGTTCAGCATCGGGCCGCCCGAGATGACAATGCTGGGCAGGTCGCAACTCGCGGCGCCCATCAGCAGGGACGGCGTGGTCTTGTCGCAGCCGGCCATGAGCACGACCCCGTCAATGGGGTTGGCACGGATAGCCTCCTCGACCTCCATGGAGGCCAGGTTGCGGAACAGCATCGCAGTGGGACGCATGTTCGACTCCCCCAGGGACATTGCGGGAAACTCGAAGGGGATGCCACCGGCCTCGATCACGCCCCGCTTGATCGGTTCCGCCAGTTGCCGGAAGTGCGCGTTGCAGGGCGTGAGCTCGGAATAGGTGTTGCAAATCCCGATGACCGGACGGCCGTCAAACGCGTCGTCCGGGAGGCCGCCGTTCTTCATCCAGCTTCGGTGAATGAACGCGTCCTTGCTGTCCCCACCGAACCAGGCCTGCGAGCGGAGCTTGCGTGTCATCATTCATCCCTGGAACGGAGGCCGGCGCCGCATCTCCGCCGCCCTACATGATCCCCGTTCTCCGGAAGATCGTGTCTGTCGCCTCCCCGGCCTCGATCATATCGCGCACCGCGCCCTCGCCCTCCACCTTGGCCAGCGCGGCGTCCACGATCTCCGCGACCCGCTCGCGCGGTACGGCCAGTACGCCGTCCACATCGCCGACGAGCAGGTCGCCTGGCGCCACCTCGGCGCCGTTGCCAAACCCGATGCGGCACCGGAAATCCACCACCCGGCCACGCAGCCGCTGATCCTGCGCGTAGCTGCCGATGGAAAAGACGGGGAACCCGAGTGCCCGGATCTCGCGGGTGTCGCGGTGGAAGCCATCCAGCACCGCCCCGGCCGCGCCGAGGTGGCGGGCGCGGGTGCTCATCAACCCGCCCCAGAGCGCATAGCGCGGCGACGCTCCGGCCGCGACGTAAACCTCGCCCTCTCGCAGCTCGTCGAGGGCGCGCAGCATCAGGCCGAACGGTTCGGGCTTCCCGGTGTGGCCCAACTCCTCGCCGAAGCAATCGGCCTCCAGCACCGGCATCGCGCGTCCGACGACGACCATCGCCGGGTCGAGCGGGCGGATGCTCGGCGGAAGGAACTACCTGGTTAACCCTGCCGCGTCCATGACGTCGCCGACTACGGCGGTGAACAGGCGCTCGCGTACCAGCGCGAACAGCTCGGGATCCGTCCTTGTCATTCGTCGTCACCTCCATGCCTGGGCGCCGGCCGCAGCGTGCATGACCTGTCCGGCATGTCTAGATGGCCGAACTCCAAAGGGCCAGCCAGGTGGTCCTGCCGGGCTGGGGCTGAGGGTGCGCGTCTTGCCACCGTTACACAAATAGAGACACGGCCCGAGCGAACGGGCATACCCGTGTGGAGCGGACATGAATGGCCCGGCTGCGGAAGCGCAGTCAGGGCCAGGGCTGCTCACGAAGGGGGAAACGAATGAAAAAATGGGTGCCTGCTGCGTTCGCAACCTGTTTGGGGCTTGGAATTGGGCTTGGCGCCGACGAGGCGAGGGGACAGGAGAAGCTCACGGTGTGGTGGGTGAAAGGCTTCTATAAGTCCGAGGATGACGCCCTGTTCGAGGCGATCCGGAAGTTCGAGGCCAAGACCGGCGTGAAGGTCGAGCTGTCTCAATACGCCGTCCAGGACATGATCCCGAAAACGGTCGCAGCGCTCGACTCCGGCACGCCGCCCGATGTCGCCTACGCCGACGTTTACGATTTCCAGGTGACCGGAAAGTGGGCCTTTGAGGGGCGGCTGGAGGACATGTCGCCCGTCCTGGAGCCCATCAAGGCACGGTTCGCGCCCAACACCATCGAGACGACCTTCCTTTACAACGATAAGGCCAAGGCCCGGGCCTACTACGCCTTCCCGATCAAGCAGCAGACGATGCATATCGAGTACTGGATCGACATGCTGGAGCAGGCCGGCTTCAAGGAGGCCGATGTCCCCAAGACCTGGAAGGAGTACTGGGCCTTCTGGTGCGACAAGGTCCAGCCCGGCCTCCGCAAGGCGGCCGGCAGCCGCAGCTACGGTATCGGCCAGCCCATGGGCGTGGACTCCAGCGACAGCTTCTATTCGTTCCTCACCTTCGCGGACGCCTACAACGTCAGGCTCGTGGACGACGACGGCAAGCTCCTCGTCGAGGACCCCAAAGTGCGCGCCGGGCTGATAGGAGCGCTGACCGACTACACCGCGCCCTACATCAAAGGCTGCACGCCGCCATCCTCCACGAGCTGGAAGGACCCGGACAACAACGTCGCTTTCCACAACAGGACGACGGTGCTGACGCACAACGCGACGATTTCCATCGCGGCCAAGTGGCTCGACGACATGAACAACGCCACGCTGTCCGCCGAGCAGCGGGCGCAGGCGAAGAAAAACTACGAGCAGTTGATCCGCACCGCCGGCTTCCCCGCCAAGCCGGACGGCTCGCCCATGGTGTACCGCACCGCGGTGAAGACCGGGGTCGTCTTCGCCGAAGCCAAGAACAAGGCGGGGGCCAAGGACTTCGTGAGTTTCCTGCTTCAGGAAGAAAACCTGGACCCGTATGTGGAGGGCGCCCTTGGCCGCTGGTTCCCGGTGACGAAAGAAGGCCAGGAACGGCCCTTCTGGCAGGCTGACCCGCACCGCAGGTCGGTCTACAACCAGTATCACGACGGGACCGTGACCTTCGAATTCACCCGGAACTATAAGTTCACGATTCTCAACAACGAGAACGTCTGGGCAAAGGCGATGAACCGCGTCGTCAACGAACGGGTGCCGGTGGACAAGGCGGTGGACGAGATGATCGCGCGCATCAAGCAAGTCGCCGGCTGAAAGCAAAGCGCGTCTCGGTTCCCATCCGGGACGCGCAGTGGGATTGGGGTCGAGATGGCGAGCATAGCGCTTCCCGCAGCCAAGCCGGCGGCAGCGTCCGGCGGCCAAGAGCTTTCGTGGCAGACCTGGGGGGTGCTGTTGATCACCCCGTATGTCCTGCTGTTCCTGTTCTTCGTCCTCTACCCAGTGTGCTACGGGTTCTGGACCGCGCGGCATCCAGGCAGCTACGTCCGCCTGTTTGAAGACCCAATCTTCCTGCGCGCGATCGCAAACACGCTGGTGTTCCTCATCGTCGGCGTGAACATCAAGATGGCGGCGGCCCTCCTCCTGTCCGGGTTCTTCACCACGGGCCGGTGGTGGATACGCTGGCTGCTGCTGCTGTTCATCCTGCCCTGGGCGCTGCCCTCGATCCCGACGATCCTGTCGTTCCGGTTCATGCTCAACCCGGAATGGGGCCTCATCAACCAAACCATCTTCAAGCTCACCGGCGAGGACGGGCCGAACTGGCTCAACGACCCGTTCCTGGCGCTCGCCATCGCGATCACGGTCCATATCTGGAAATCGCTGCCGTTCTGGACGCTGATCCTGATCGCCGCCCGCCTTGCTATCCCGGCAGACCTTTATGAGGCGGCCTCGATGGACGGCGCAACGGAGAGCCAGAAATTCCGCTTCGTCACCTGGCCCGCGATGCGGACGCTGTATCTCACCTGCACGATCCTCTCGATGATCTGGACCCTGGGCGACTTCAACAGCGTCTATCTACTGACCGGCGGCGGCCCGGCCGATCTCACCCATGTGCTGGCAACCCTTGGCATCCGCTATCTGCGACTCGACTCGATTGACCTCTCGATGGCGGCGATCGTGTGTGCGCTGCCGCTCGTGCTTCCGCTGATCTATGTCATGATGAAACGCCTGTCCCGGTGACGACGGCATCCACAAGGACCATCCCATGAGCGTGACCGCCCCGCCTGGCGCTGCCAGAATCCCGTTCGACTGGCGTGCCGTGGGCACGGAGGCCAAGCTCCTGCTGATCGGCATCCCGGTCCTGGCCTGGACCATGCTGCCGATCTATCACCTGTTCCTGTTCGCGATCTCGCCAAGGGAGGCTTCATTCAGCGGAAAGCTTTGGCCGGATCACCCGACGCTGCGCAACTTCGAGGTCGTGCTGGGCCAGAAGCACTACTTCCTGTCGCACTTCTGGCGGCAGCTCTGGAATTCGCTGTTTATCGCGGCCTCGACGGGGATCCTGACCCTTGCCATCGCAACATTTGCGGCGTTTGCCATCAGCAGGCTCAGAGTGCGGGGCGGCCGGACAGTGATGAACCTGGCGCTCTTCACCTACTTCATCCCCGCGGCGTTCCTGGCCGTGCCGATGTATCGCACGATGGGGATCTATGGGCTGCTCAACACCGACTGGTCGCTCATCCTCGCGATGGTTGCGATCGCCTCGCCATACGCGATCTGGGTGCTCAAGCAGGCCTCTGACAACTTGCCCATCGAGCTTGATGAGGCCGCGGTCCTGGATGGCGCCTCGCCGCTCCAGTTGTTTCGGCTCGTGTACCTGCCGCTGATGGCGCCGTCCCTGGTCGCGGTGGGCGTCTACGCGCTGCTGCTCGCTTGGAACGAGTATCTCTACGCGTTTCTCCTGCTTTCGCGCGACACCGATATCACTCTGCCGGTCGCTCTCGGCAACTTCCTGGCAGCGGACGACTCCCCCTGGGAACTCCTGATGACGACCGGGCTTATTTACGCCCTGCCGCCGGCTGCGATCTACTACACTTTCAAGCGCTACATGGTTTCGGGCCTCACCGCAGGCGCCGTCAAGAGTTGACGTGGTGGCGTCCCAGGGACAAGGAGGACGTGGAGGGTGCCCGGGACGGAGTCATGCCAGGCGCGATAAGCCGGCGCGGTGCCAGAGCCAGCGTCGTTGGCCGTGCTCGGCGTTGGGCTCCTAAGCCTCCGCCTGATGAGGCGGCGTCGCACCGCCGCTTGAGGCGCCGGCCCAGACCCACGGCCCGTGCCCGGCTGTGAACAAGGGGCAGAGCCCACGCACGAGCAGCTCTAGGTTGAGGTGCTTGGTAGTACATAAACTAAGACATAATTGCCCAAGGTCAGGGGCGAGGGTCTTCCGAGAACCGCAATGCGTTTCTTGGACCGGATGGTTCTAGTGGAGCGATCTCATGCGTGAGCCCTGCAAGCGTCGTGTGAATGGCACCAGCAGTTGGGGAGGTGAGGTCAACAGCTATCTCGTGACACTGTTCATCTCGCCGCTCGCCGCTGCTCGCTGGACAGGCGGAAGCGACCGGATTGCCGGAAACCATAGCTGACTTTTAACAAAAGGCGCAAAATGTAAAGAGTAGGCCGAATCGGGCCGTGGCCGCATAAAGGAAATGAGCAGTGGTAAAGCGGGTGCCCACCGGGCGAAAGGTAAAGAGTGGCGCGGCACCGGGCACGGCCGGCGCCGTGGACGGGCACGAACGGGCCAAGGACTACCTGACCCCCGGCGAGATCAAAGCCTTGCTGGACGCGGCCAAGGCCGGCCGGCACGGCGAGCGCGACCATCTGCTACTGCTAATGATGTTCCGCCACGGGCTGCGCTGTCAGCGAAGACACTAGCCTGCGCCGCGACGAGCTGGACCTGGATCGCGCCCGGCTGTGGGTGCGACGCCTCAAGGGCGGGCTGTCGGTCGAGCAGCCCATCCCCGGCGACGAGCTGCGTGCGGTCCGCCGCTACCTCGCCGTGCGCCGGGGCGAGCTGCCCTGGCTGTTCCTGTCCGAGCGCGGCCAGCCGCTCACCCGCCAGGCGGTCAACTACCTCGTCGCCGCGGCGGCCGAGCGTGCCGGGCTGCAAGGTGTCCATCCGCACACCCTGCGCGACTCTTGCGGCTTCTACCTCGCCGACAAGGGGGCGGAGCTGCGGACCATCCAGGACTACCTCGGCCATCGCGATCCCAAGCACACCGTCCACTATACCCGCACCGCCGGCCGGCGCTTCGAGGGGCTGTGGCGGTGACGCCAAAATTGCCAAGACGCACCCTTTCGCGGTCCCTGGGCCTACATAAATTTTCCGTTCGCTTGCTCCTCAGACCCGTAGCATGGCTTCACTCAGGCAGTTTATCAGCTTCGGCGATAAGGGCAGAAAGGTAGGCCAGACCAAGCTTGGCCACCGATAAGGGTGAGGTATCAGATAGCGTCGCGCCTAAATGCATAGCAGGAGGCTGGTACTGATTGCCGTGCTTTTCGTCGAAGACCGTCACGAGTCTGACCGACGCAGGAGTGATTTCCAGTCTCGGTGGCGGCCCACCCAGATGGGTGACGGCTAGACTTCCTCCTGGACCGATGATCCCATCGAAACGATAAGAGCCCCCGCCGCCTACGGCGAAACTCCCAGGCTCAAGATGGGTGGTCGGTGCCAATCCATGCTCGTCGCTGTTGCGGGCGTGATGGATATAACGCAGCAATTCGTCGGTCTTCCTGGCGTTCATTTTTTTTCCAAACCATCCGCCGCTCGAACCATTACTTTTTGCTCCTTGTTGGAGCTTTGAGTAGATGCCGGAAGCTGCAATCAGGAAGTCGGACCATGCAGCGCCAAAGGAACGAAATTCGGTGCTCGCTTCCATAGCTGCTACAGCGGCTTTGGCTTTCGTCAGTCGCTCGTATGCATGAGCTATGGCGACTTTTCTCATACTTGAAAACATCCTAGGGGTTAGTCATAGGTGCTGACGCGGGCGTAGCCGATTCGTCGATTTTCGGGGTGAGTTTCGGTCACATCTTTCGGGCAGCCTAACCTGAAAAATTCATGAGGGTTGGCGGGCATAGTACAAGCCCTTGATTCAGCGTAAGATGTGGGTGTTGACACCAATCCTGCCGATCTGGAGCACCATGCCCGCCAAGGTTGAGACTACCCCTGCGCTGCCCGGGCTGTCACCGGTTGGCGGCAAGCCCGTGATTGCCCGCTTCGACGGCGGGCATCTCTCATCCGATGGTGGGTTGCTGGTGTTGCGCGAGGTGGAGCAGCGCCTCGATGTAGCCGGACGGTTGGCGGCGTGCCTCACCGACCCGCGCGACCCCGATCGGGTTGTGCATGGGCTCGACGAGATCATCCGCTTTCGCCTGCTGATGATCGCGGCCGGCTACGAAGACGGCAGCGACGCGGACCGGTTGCGCACGGACCCGATGTTCAAGCTCGCCATGGCGCGGCTTGAAGGCGAGACGGCGTTGTGCTCGCAGCCGACCATCTCGCGCTTGGAGAACCTACCCGACACACGAGCGCTGCTGCGCATGGGCCGGGCCATGGTCGACCTTTACTGCGCGTCGTTCCGCCAGGTGCCGCGCCGGATCGTGCTGGACGTGGACGACACGTTCGATGCCGTGCACGGCGAGCAGCAGATGCGCTTGTTCAACGCGCACTACGATGAATACGGCTTTCAGCCCATCGTGGTGTTCGACGGTGAGGGTCGGTTCGTCACCGCCGTGCTGCGCCCGGCCAAACGGCCGAGTGGACGCGAGATCCGCGCTTTCCTGCGCCGCCTCGTGCGCCAGCTCCGCGCCAACTGGCCCCGGGTCGAGATCCTGCTGCGGGCCGACAGCCACTACTGCGCGCCTGAGGTGCTGCGCTGGTGCCGGGCGAACAAGGTCGACTATCTGCTCGGTGTCGCGCCGACCAGCACGCTGCGTCGTCATGTCGAGAGCCTGGAGGCCAGCACCGCTGCGCGCTTTGCCGCCTCGGACGGCTCGGGCAAGCTCCGCCGCTTCACCGAGTTCTACGACGGCGCTGCAAGCTGGGACAGGGTCGAGCGCATCATCGCCCGCGTCGAGGCCGGGCCCGATGGGACGGACACGCGCTTCATCGTCACCAGCCTGCTCAGCGGCTCAGCCCGCGCCCTCTACGAGCGGCGGTATTGCCAGAGGGGCCAAGCAGAAAATCATATCAAAAGCTGGAAGCGCCACCTCGCCGCCGACCGCACCTCGTGCACACAGGCCACCGCCAACCAGGTCCGCCTGTTCCTGCACGGGGCCGCCTACTGGCTCATGTGGAGCCTGCGCACGCTGATGCCGCGTCGCTCATCGTGGCGCACCGCCCAGTTCGACACGTTGCGGCTGCGCCTGATCAAGCTCGCCGTGCGCGTCGTCGAGCTGAAGACCCAGGTCAAGCTGCACCTGCCCAGCAGCACCCCGTGCCAGTCCATCCTGGCCCTCGTCCTCGGCCGCATGCCGCGCCTAATCAGCTGAATGGCGGGGCAGCGTGCCCCGCCGTCACCCGCTTCCGCCAACCCCCAACGCCGCCGTATCAAGCCGTCCCCAAACCACCCCCGAGGTGGCCGCATACCCGCACGTCTCTACAACTATCACGCGAGAAACACCCGTTTCAGCCGGGAGCGGCTTCAGGCTCATGAATAATGGCGGTTAGCAAGCTGGAAACGGCATCCGCCACTCCACCAGTGACCCTGCTCGGCACGGTTCGGCCTTTCATATCAGTTTATTGCATAACTCAAGATATATACATAAATCCGTTAAAGATAACAGGTGTATATCTCGCTAGTATGCCCATGCAAAATCTTGCAGATATACGCATATTATGCAAGGCTGCACAGCGGCGCAAGTTAGCGTGGTGCACGGATCGGGCGGTGGGTGGTGCTGAGGCGCTGGGTGACGTAGGGGATCGGCCTCTTCAACTCCGGATGCCCATCTTGCCTTTCAAGCTGAACCAGGACTGCCGCCACCACATTCCGCGGCAGCAGCACAAGGTGACAAACTGGCCAGCCTACGACGCCAGCTTGCGCCAGCGCGGCAGCTTAACGGTATGGTTCACCGACGAGGCGATCGCAGCGTGGGTGGCCGAGCCACGCACGACGCGCGGTGGCCAGCCCTGGTATTCGCCCCTCGCTATCCTGACGGCGCTGACGATACGGGCCGTGTTCCGCCTCGCGTATCGGCAGACTGAGGGGCTGATCGGCTCCATCGTCAGCCTGCTCGGCCTCTGCTTGCGCGTGCCGGACCATACAACCCTCAGCCGGCGTGCAGCGACGCTGGACGTGCCGCGGCCGGGGAACGCCAGTGCGGGGGCTGGCAGCGAGCCCATGCACCTGCTGGTGGACAGCACCGGCCTAAAGCTGTGCGGCAAGGGCGAGTGGCTGCTGGAGAAGCACGGGACAGCCACACGCCGGTCGTGGCGGGCGCTGCATCTCGGCGTGGACGCCGACACCGGCCGGATCGTGGCCGCCACGTTGACCTCCAAGGACGTGGACGACGCCTCCCAAGCCGGTCCCTTGCTCGACCAGGTCGCGGGCGCGGTGGCCTCGTTCACCGGCGACGGCGGCTATGACCAGGATCGTGTTTACGACAGCGTCGCTCAGCGCCACCCTGAAGCGGCTGTCGTCGTCCCGCCGCGCGCGACCGCCGTGCCGAGCGACACGGCCGAAACTGCGCCCACGCAACGGGACGGCCACCTGCAGCACATTGCCGAGCACGGGCGCATGGCATGGCAGAACGCGTCTGGATACAACAGGCGAGCCCGGGTCGAAGCCATCATGGGCCGATGGAAACAGGTGATCGGCGACGAGTTGCGCGCGCATACGGACGAGCGCCGGGCGACCGAGGTGGCGGTCGCCGTCCACGCGCTCAACCGCATGCTGGACCTTGGACGCCCAAGCTACGTCCGCGTCGCCTGATCCCAGGCGGGGTTGGGGTCAGTGCGCCCACATCCTGGGTCCGTGCACCACGCTAACGGGGAGGCCAACCGCCTACCGCACAGGACACCCTTCCGGTCGAAATCCGGCCCTCACAGGCCGGCGGTCTTCATACGCCCGTGTGACCCAAAATTGGCAGATTCTGAACCACGCCAAAACTTCTGGCGGTTGATATTATGTCCTCGCTGCAGTTACCTGATGTCCACACATGCAACAACACCGCGTGGGATCGTGATCAACTTGCTTGCTACAGTGACGTTTACTCAAGACCAAGCTCTTCTATCATCTTTTCCCGTATAACAAACTTCTGTATTTTACCCGTTATGGTCATCGGAAACTCGTCGACAAAGCGGATGTACTTTGGAATTTTGAAATGCGCGATCTTGCCTACACAGAAGGCTCGGATGTCGGCCTCGTTTACGTTCAGCGCCTCGCGCAACTGTATCCAGGCGCATAGTTCTTCGCCCAGACGCAGGTCGGGCACGCCGACGACTTGCACGTCCTGGATGGCCGGATGCCGATAAAGATATTCCTCGATCTCGCGGGGATATATGTTCTCGCCCCCGCGGATCACCATGTCCTTTAAGCGTCCGACGATTCGACAGAAACCATCCTCGTCAATAGTTGCAAGATCTCCAGTGTGCATCCAGCGGGCATCATCGATAGCCTCGCGCGTCTTGTCGGCGTCGCCCCAATACCCGAGCATCACGGCGTAGCCCCGGGTGCAGAGTTCACCCTGCTCGCCGCGCGCGACGATATGCCCCTCCGTGTCGATCACTTTGGCTTCCATGTGCGGCAGGATGCGCCCGACGGTCGATGTCCTGCGCTCGATGGGATCATCTATTTCGCACTGAAAGCTTGCCGGGCTCGTTTCCGTCATGCCGTAGGCGATCGTGATTTCCGGAAGGTGCATACGATCAATCACACGATACATGACCTCGATTGGGCAGGGCGAGCCGGCCATCATTCCAGTACGCAGGCTCGAAAGATCATATTTGTCGAAGGCCGGGTGCTCCAGTTCGGCGATGAACATGGTAGGAACGCCATAGAGTGCGGTGCATTTCTCGGCTTGCACCGCCTCCAGAACGGCCAATGGGTCGAAGCCCTCGCCGGGGAAGACCATCGTCGTGCCGTGCGTCAGACAGGCCATGTTTCCGAGGACGTTCCCGAAGCAATGGTAGAGCGGCACCGGAATGCAAAGGCGGTCACTGTCGGTCAACCGCATCTGCTCGCCGATGAAGAAGCCGTTGTTGATAATGTTGTGGTGCGACAGCGTGGCTGCTTTCGGTGCCCCTGTTGTGCCGCTCGTGAACTGGATGTTGACCGGGTCATCGCACTGGACCTGTGCTGACACATCTGCCAAGAGGCGGAGCCCCGATTCGGTGGCGAGTGACGCGATGGTGCCGAACGGCGTGCAGCCGGCGACCGCACGACTGCCCAAGACAAAAACGAATTCCAGGGCAGGCAAGTGTCCCGACCGTAGCGTGCAGCCCGGCGGACGCAACGCCAGCTCGGGCGCCAAACCGGCCAATATGCTGACGTAGTCGGTTGATTTGTATGACGCCGCCATGACGAGCGCGCGACAGCCCACCTTGTTAAGAGCGTATTCAAGCTCGGCCTCGCGGTATGCCGGATTGACGTTCACGAGCACGAGCCCTGCCTTCGCCGCCGCGAACTGGAGGAGCACCCACTCGGAATTGTTCGGCGACCAGATGCCGATGCGATCGCCCGTCGAGAGACCCGAGGCGAGCAGACCGGCTGCGAGCGCATCGGCCCGCCGCTTCAGGTCGCGCCAAGTCCACCGGACACCCTGTTGGCGCACCAACAGCGCGTCCCGGTCTCCGAATGCGGCGGCAGTACGGTCGAGCTGTTCGCCCACCGTATAGGGCAGGAACGGGCTCGCGCTCGCGCCGTGAACATAGGAAAGGCTGCTCATTCCAATGCGCTCCTTGCTAAGGCCCGTGTTTTCACGTGGGCCTAGCCTCGCGCCCGCAGTTCGCGGTGCATGATTTTGCCGGTTGCCGTCGTTGGAAGTTCGTCGATGAATGCGATCAGGCGCGGATATTCGTGGGCGGCCAGCCGGTCTCTCACGAAGGCCTGGATGTCGGCTGCAAGCTCGTCGGAGGCGACAGCGCCCTCGCGGAGGACGATCCAGGCCTTGATGATCTCCGTCCGCACCGGGTCTGGCACGCCTACGACTGCCGCCATTGCAACGGCTGGGTGCTTGACAAGGCAGTCCTCGATCTCGCCGGGACCGATGCGGTAACCCGCACTGGTGATGAGGTTGTCGACCCGGCCCGCGAACCAGATGTAGCCATCCTCGTCCTGGCGTCCTCGGTCGCCCGTAAGCAGGAAGTCACCCACGAATTTGGCCGCGGTGGCACCCGGATTGTTCCAATAACCCAGGAACATGACGGGGTCGCCTTTCCGGATCACGATGTCGCCAGTCTCGCCAGCCGAAACGGGCGTGCCCGCGTCGTCCACGATGCGGACGTCATGGCCCGGCCCGGGGCGCCCCAGGGAACCAGGCCTGACCGGGAAGAGCGAACTGCAGTTGCCGGCAACGACGTTGCATTCGGTCTGGCCGTAGAACTCGTTCGGACGGCAGCCAAGTGTCGCTTCCGCCCATTCGAGCAGCCCGGCCCCGAGCGTCTCGCCGCCGCTTGCGATGCTGCGAAGGGCCAGGCCGGGATGCGACAACCCGGACTGACGGATTAACTTGAGCGCCGTTGGGGGCAGGAACGTGTTGCGCACACGATGCCGCGCCATGAGGTCCAGCGCGGTCCCGGCATCGAACTTGCGCGCCCTGTGCGCCAGCACCGGCACGCCATGGTGCCAGGCGGGCATTAAGACGTCGAACAGCCCTCCGATCCAGGCCCAATCCGCGGGCGTCCAGAACAAGTCGTCCGATTGGGGCAGAAACTCCTGCGTCAACTCGACGACCGGCAAATGTCCGAGAAGCACGCGATGGGCGTGGAGGGCCCCCTTGGGGTTTCCGGTCGTACCCGAGGTGTAAATGATGACCGCGGGGTCGTCGGCCGCCGTGTCGAGAGGCTGGAAAATCTCCGATGCGCAAGCAGTTTCGTCGTGGAAGTTCGCCGTGCCGACGACAGCATCGTCGACGACGTATATGCGCTCTAGGGCGGGCAGCCGATCTCGTATTTCCCCGATCTTGGCTGCGTTCGCCGCGTCCGTGACCAGCGCCCGGGCTTCACTGTTTGCTAGCCGGTAATGTAGCGCATCGGGGCCAAACAGTGTGAATAGCGGAATGCTGATCAGGCCCGACTTCCACGCCGCGATATGCGCGACACCCGTCTCAAGCGATTGCGGCAGCAAAATAGCGAGGCGGTCCCCGCGGGCGAGACCATCCGCCGCAAGCACGTTTGCGAACCGGTTGGACAGCGCGCGCACGTCATCGAACGACCAGCGGCGGACATCGCCGGTCTCGGCCTCGACAATGAGCGCGAGGCGTCCGCTGCCGTCGGCATGCCGGTCGCAGCAATCGACGCCCATGTTGTAGCGTTCGGGAATAGCCCATCGAAATTCCCGTCGCAGGCCTTCGTAATCTGCTGGCCGGGCCAACACCGTCAGGGGCTCCCCAGCTTGCAGCCACCCTCGCCAAGCGGCCTGAATGCCTGGTCCGCAGGGATGGTCGCCAAAAGCTTGTAGAAGTCCCACGGGCCTTTCGATTCAGCCGGGGCCTTGACTTGGAACAGGAACATTGTGTGCACGGCTCGCCCGTCCGGACGGACCTGCACGTTCCCGAACAGGGCATCGTCGATCGGCGCGCGGCGCATCTCGGCCAGCACCTTGCGGGCATCGGAACTGCCGACCCTCCTTGCGGCCCGCAGATAGGCGAGGGCACTGGAGTAAACCCCGGCCTGGAAGCTGGTCGGGCGGCCGCCGCCCATTCTGGCGGCGTAGCGGCTTGAAAATGCCCGCGTGCCCTCGTTCATGTCCCAGTAGAATGCATCGGTTAGGTAGAGCCCTTGCGCTGCTTGCAGACCGAGGGCGTTCACATCGGTGACCTGGAGTAAAAGAGCTGCCAGGCGTTGCTTGCCCCCCGAGGTAAGACCGAACTCCGCGGCCTGCTTGATCGAGTTCGTCGTGTCCGTCACGGCGTTAGCCAAACCGACGACCTTGGCCCCGCTCGCCTGCGCCGCGATGAGGTAGGAAGAGAAATCGGACCCGCTCGGCGGGTGCTTGGCGTCGCCGAGGACCTTCCCGCCAAGGGCCAGCACGACCTTCGTCGCGTCTGCCTCGAGTGACTGGCCGAAGGCGTAGTCGGCGGTAATGAAGAACCAGGTATCGCCCCCGGCCTGCGTCAGCGCCTGCGCCGTACCATTCGCTAGTGCCCAAGTGTCGTAGGTCCAGTGGACGGTATTGGGAGAGCACCTCTCCCCGGTCAGCGCCACGGCACCCGGCCCCGAGGCCAGGAAGGCCGCCGCGCTCCCGCGTGTCACTTCGTTGACCGCCAAGGCGACAGAAGAGAACGGTACGTCGAGAATTGCGTTCACGCCCTCCCTGTCAATCCAGTTGTGGGCGATGGCCGAGCCGATGTCGGCTTTATTCTGGTGGTCGGCCGAAATGACCCGGACGGTCGCGCCATGCGTCTCGGCCATGAAGGTCTCGGCGGCAAGCTCGGCGGCAACGACGGAACCCCGGCCGGTCGCGTCGGCGACAAAGCCATTCATGTCGGTCAGTACGCCAAGCGTGATGGATAACTGCTGGGCCTTGGCCGGGATGGCGGCGGCCATCGCCAGGATTATTGCAGCGACTTTGATGCCTACGCAGCAGGTCTTTTGCGATACCATTCTTGCTTCCTCCCTTGACGCGTGTTCAACCGGGCTTCTCCGAGACGACGGCGTCCGTCACGGTTGCCGATCTTGCCGAGGACACCGGCGAGACACCTTGCTCGAGGGCGGCCCTTCCCTGCCGTTCAAGGGCGCTTTTGAAGGCGGCACGAGACTTGAGCCGCTGCCAGTAGGCCATCACCCCCGGAGAGAACTTCCAGGCCAAGTCGAGATCCTCTGCTAGCATCAGCGCATAGCCGACGGAGACGTCGGCGGCTGTGAACCGGCCGCCGCAGAGACTCTCCCGGGACGAAACCGCGGATTCCACTGAACGGAGGCGCGAGAGGAACCACCGCGTATAGTCGGCTGCAGCCTGGGGTAGCCTGCGTTCAGGCGCCTCGAACCGGCTATAGCGAAGAACGATGGTCTGCGGGAAGGTGAGCGTCGCTTCCCCGAAATGGAGCCAGTTGAGGAATTCCCCATAGGATTCCTCGTTGAGCCCGACATTCATCTCAGTGGGCCCGTAGCGCGTCACGAGGTACTGGCAGATAGCCGCGGACTCGGTCATGCACACGCTACCGTCGAAGAAAGCGGGCACTGTTCCCAGCGGATTGACCGCGCGATAATCCGAGTTTTGCTCTCTTGGCGGAAACGGCAGCACGTTTAGTTCGTAGTCGAGCCGCAGCTCCTCCAGCATCCAAAGGGGCCGGAACGACCGCGCGCTGACGCAGTGGTGCAGCACGATCACCTTGCGGAGCCGTCCGGACGTCCACGCGGCGCGACCCCGGCCAGCCTAGATTCGGCAAGACGGTCGGCTGCCAGCTGGGTTGGGACCTTCTCCCGCTCAGCCGTCGCCAGAACCTTGAGCAGCACCGGGACCAATCCTGCCGCCCGATCGAGCGCACGCTGCCGATCGTACACCTCCCCGGCCAACGGCACGCTGAGGACGCCGCCTGCGTTGATGACGTAGTCCGGGCAATACGTAACGCCGCGTTCCATGAGCAGCTCGCCGTCCGACGGCGCCGCCAACTGGTTGTTCGCGCCCCCTGCCACCAGCCGCGCCCGGAGCTCGGGGATTGTCCGCTCGTTCAGCGTGCCGCCCATCGCGCAGGGCGAGTAGATGTCGACTTGCTCGGCATGCAGACGCTCGGCTTGCCCCTCGCGAGCGCCGAAGCGGCCGACGGCGTCGCTCACCTTGCGGCTGTCGGTATCGTTCACAACGAGTTTCGCACCTGCCTCGTACAGAAGTCTGGCGAGTTCCATGCCGACCCCGCCGAGGCCCTCGATGGCAACCAAAGCGCCCTCCAGGCCTCTCCCCTCGATGTGGCGCCAAGCCGCGTCCATCCCCTTGAATACGCCCCAGGCGGTGCATGGCGATGGGTTGCCGCCGTCGTCGAGCGGGAGCTTCCTGACGTGCTCGGTCGCCTCGCGGATGACCGCAACGTCCGCCGTTCCGATCCCGGCGTCCTCAGCCGTGACGTATCGGCCGCCGAGCGTTTCGACGGCCTTGCCGAACGCACGAAGCAGGTCCGGTGTCTTGGCCGACGCGGGATTGCCGATGATCACTGCTTTGCCCCCGCCGCACGAGAGGCCTGCCAGCGCGTTCTTGTAGCTCATTCCGCGCGACAGTCGCAGTGCATCCGTGAGTGCCGCGTCCTCCGAAGCATACGAGTACATGCGGCAGCCGCCGAAGGCCGGGCCGAGGGTGGTGCTGTGGAGAGCGACGATCGCGCGCAGCCCGGTGGCGCTGTCGTTAAAGAAGCACACCGCCTCGTGGTTGTCGAACTCGAGATGCCCGGTAACGCTCATGATCGCCGCTCCTTCGCTCAGTGTCATTCGGCAGCAGTTAGGGAGGGGTGCCGCTCCTGCTGGTCGAAGCGCGCCATTAGGGCGGCTCGCTCCGCGGCGGCCTTTCGCGCTGCCGCGTCCTTGACGGGGCCGAAGCCGCGGACGGATTGGGGCAGTCGCGCAATTTCGACGGCGATGGCATGGTTTGCAGGGGCGAGTCCGTCGGCAATCGCCGAGATCTCGCGCTCGAAATCCACCGCCATCGCCCGCTCCGCACGGCGCTCGGCCGTCCGGCCGAAGGGATCCAACGGCGTGCCGCGTAGGAAGCGCAGATGGGCCAGGAAGCCGAACACGGGCCGCATCCAGGAACCGAACTCGCGCTTGCGCGGACGGCCGGTGGCCAGGTCGGTCCCGGTCAGAAACGGTGGAGCCAGGTGGAACCGGGGCTTCGCGTCCGGGCCGAACTGCCTGGCCAGATCGGCCTTGAACGTGTCGCCGGCGTGCAGGCGCGCGACCTCGTATTCGTCCTTGTAGGCAAGGAGCTTGAAGAAGGAGCGTGCCACCGCGTCGGTCAGCGCCCGCCCTTCGCCGAGCGCGGCCTCGGCGCGTTCGGCCCGTTCCACCAACGCCGAATACCGGCTGGCGTAAGCCGCATTTTGGTAGTCTGTTAGGAAAGCGCGACAGCGGGTCACCGCCTCCTCGAGGTTCTCGGGGGCAGCTGCCTCGAGCGACTTGCGGCTTGCGAGCAGGGCAGGATCGGCGGCAAGGGCGCGCCCCCAGCGGAAGGCGGCCAGGTTCATCGCCACGGCTGCGCCGTTCAGCTCGATCGCCTGTTCGATGCTGGCAGCCTGGAGCGGGAGCAGACTTTGCTGGAAGGCGAAGCCGACTGCCAGCAGGTTGGCGCCGATCTCGTCGCCGAGAATCTCGCGGGCCAGCCTGGTCATCGGCAACGTCTCGACACCGTCCTTCCCGGCGACTTGCCTAATTCGTTGCGTCAGCAGCGCGTCCGAGAACTGGAGGTCCGGAGCGCGGGTAAACGCGCCGGTCGGCGTCACGTCGCGATTGAGCAGCACGCGGGTGCGGCCCGGCGCCATGCGGCTCAGCACGTCGGGCACGGCTGTAACGACCGCGTCGCAGCCGAGGACGAGATCGGCTTGCGCTGCGCCGACCTTCAGCGCGGCGATGTCCGCCTGTCGGAGTGCGAGGTGCAGGTGGCTGACCACGGCGCCGCCCTTCTGGGCCAGTCCGGTCTGGTCCAGAACGCCCACCGCCGTCCCTTCGACATGGGCCGCCATCGCCAGGACGGCGCTGATGGTGATCACTCCAGTGCCCCCGACGCCGGAGACCAGTACGCGATACGGCGCCCCGAGCGCCGGGATGGCCGGATTGGGGGCTCGCGGCGGGGTATCCACGATTCTCTTTGGCCGTTTCAGTCTGGCATCGACGGTCACGAAGCTCGGGCAGAACCCCTTCAGGCAGGACAGATCCGTGTTGCAGCTCGCCTGGTTGATGGCGCGCTTGCGCCCGAACGGCGTTTCCTTCGGTTCGATCGAGAGGCAGTTGGACTGCACGGAGCAGTCGCCGCAGCCCTCGCACACTGCCTCATTGATGAAGACCTGTCGGTTCGAGGCGGGGAACTTGTCGCGCTTGCGGCGCCTACGCGTCTCGGCCGCGCAGACTTGGTCGTAGACGATGACGGTTACCCCCGCGGCCTCGCGCAGGCGGCGCTGCACGCCGTCGAGCTCATCACGGTGCTCGACCGCCAAGCCTTGGGGGAAGCCCTCGCCCCGGCCGTACTTGCTCGGGTCGTCGGCAACGACGACGACCTCCTCAACCCCTTCGGCTTGGAGCTGCCTGACGAGTTTCGGGACCGTGAGCGTCCCGTCCACGGACTGTCCGCCTGTCATGGCGACTGCATCGTTGAACAGGATCTTGTATGTCATCGACACGCCCGCTGCGACGGCTGCGCGCACCGCGAGGATGCCGGAATGGAAGTAGGTTCCGTCCCCCAAATTGGCGAAGACGTGCCTCTGTTCGGTAAACGAAGCCTGACCGATCCAGGTCGCGCCTTCTCCGCCCATAGCGGTCCAGGTCGTCGTCTCCCGGTCCATTCCCCACATGGCCATCGCGTGGCAGCCGATCCCACCCACGGCCCGGCTCCCCGCAGGCACCTTCGTGGAGGTGTTGTGAGGGCAGCCCGAGCAGAAATATGGGGTCCTCAGGACGTCCGCGGGCGCCAAATCGCGGGAAGGCGCGCGCGCCGCGTCGAGCTTGGCAATCCGCTCGTCTAGCTCCCGATCCGGCGCCCTGTCCGTCAGGACGCGAGCGATGGCAGCGGCCACGGCCTCCGGCGTCACCTCTCCGGATTTGGGCAGCAGCGGGTCGCCATGGCGCCGCTTTCCGGACACGACCGGCCGTTTCCCGATGGGCCAGTCAAAGACAAGGTCCCGAAGCTGAGCCTCGATGACGGGCTCCTTCTCCTCGACGACAAGCACCTCCCCCAGCCCCTCGGCAAAGGCGGCCATGCCTTCCGGCTCGAGAGGCCAGGGCATCGCCACCTTAAACAGCGCCAGACCGAGCTGCCGCGCCCGGTCCTCGTCGATGCCAAGAAGATGCAGTGCCTCGCGGAGGTCGTGCCAGCTCTTACCGCTAGCGACGACACCGATGGAACTGACGCCATTGCGCCAGACCGGCCGGTCAAGTCCGTTCGCGCGGACGTAGGCATGCACCGCGGGCAAGCGATGCTGCTTCTGCCGACGCTCCTGGTCACCTGGGTTGTCGGGCCAGCGGATGTGCAAACCCGAGGGCGGGACATCTATGCCGGGCAACACAGACTGCACGCGGTCGGGCGAGGCGTCGACCAGGCCGGTGCTGTCTGCCAGCTCGGTCATCACCTTGAGGCCGACCCAACTGCCACTGAGGCGCGACATCGCCCAGCCGTGGATGCCGTAGTCAAGCAGGTCCTGGAGGTCCGCCGGGTAGAGCAGCGGCAGATCGTGGTCGGCGCACGCCCGCTCGCAGGCATGCACCTGGCTGGAAGACTTCGCCAGGTGGTCGTCCCCGATAGCCACGAGCACGCCGCCGTTCGGAGCGCTGCCGGCCGCATTGCCGTGACGGAGGACGTCGGAGGCTCGATCGACCCCGGCGCCCTTGCCGTACCAGAGCGCGAAGACGCCGTCGTGCTTAGCTCCCGAAAACATCCCGACCTGCTGGGTGCCCCATACCGCCGTCATGGCCAGTTCTTCGTTCAGGCCCGGCCGGAACTCGACCCGGTGACCAGCGAGGTGCTTAGAGGCCCCGGCGAAGACCTTGTCGAGGCCTGCCAGTGGCGAACCGCGATAACCCGACACGAAACCTGCCGTGTCTAGCCCGGCAGCCTTGTCCCGCTCGGCCTGAAGTAGCGTCAGGCGCACGATGGCCTGTGACCCGTTGAGCAGCACGTGGCCGCTCCGGGCTGAGAACCGGTTGTCGAGGCTCACGATGCGCGGTGGCACAGCGATGGTCATGACGACTTCTCCAAGGGTTTCAGCGATGGCTGTGACGCCAGCGCCTGCCCGTTGCGGGAGGCGTTTCGCCTTCCGAGGACGCTGCAGATCATGTCGCCAGCGGCGCGGAGCCGCTCGAGGTCGACCCCGGAGTGCACGCCCATGCCATCGAGCATGTAGACGAGATCCTCGGTCGCGACGTTGCCAGTCGCCCCCTTCGCATAAGGGCAGCCGCCGAGGCCCGCGACCGAGCTGTCGACCACCGAAACGCCCAGGTCCAGACATGCATAAATATTGGCGAGCGCTTGTCCGCGCGTGTCGTGGAAATGCACGGCGAGCTTGCCGACCGGGACAGTCCTGGCAACATCCTCGACCATTCGTCGCGCCGCCAGCGGCGTCCCGGCCCCGATCGTGTCGCCGAGCGAAACCTCGTAGCAGCCCATTTCCGCGAGCCGCCCAGCCACGGAGGCGACCGCGTCGGGCTGGATGTCGCCCTCGTAGGGGCACCCGAGCACGCAAGAGACGTAACCCCGCACCTCCAGCCCCGCCCCGAGCGCGCGCTTCATCACCGGTACGAAGCGATCGAGGCTTTCCGCGATCGAGCAGTTAATATTTTTTCGCGAGAATGATTCGGACGCCGCGGCGAATACCGCCACCTCGTGAACGCCGCTGGCCATCGCTCGCTCGAGGCCTTGCAGGTTGGGGACCAGAACCGGGTAGCGCACGCCCGGACCTCGCTTCAGTCGACGCATGACCTCGCCGCTGTCCGCCATCTGCGGAATCCATTTCGGCGAGACGAAGCTACCCACCTCGACGCTCGACAGCCCTGCCCCGGCGAGCGCCTCGATCAGCGCGACCTTGGCGTCGAGCGGCACGATGCCCGGTTCGTTCTGCAGCCCGTCGCGCGGCCCGACCTCTACGATGCGGACGCTGCGGGGGATGCTCACGACGCGGCCGCGGGTGCAAAGCGGACGAGCTCGGCGCCGTCCTGGACCTGCTCGCCGACACGCGCCCGAACCGTCTCGACCACGGCATCGCGCGGGGCCACGAGGCGCATTTGGATCTTCATAGCCTCCAAGATCAGCATGACTTCACCGCGTTTCACCGCAGCTCCGGGTTCGGCGCTGACAAGAATGACCATGCCCGGCATCGGCGCGAGCAGCCGATCGCCTCCGGTGCCCTCGGCCGCCGAGGGCGCCAAAGGATCAACCACCGAAAGGGGCCAGTTCACGCCATCGACTATCGCCGTGTATCCGTGGGCAACTGCGACTGGCACGCGGCGGGTGACGCCGTCTATGACGAGCACGCCTTCGGCGCCCCGCCTCACTTTGACTGACTGCTTATCGATGACCATGTCGAAGGAGTCATCGCGATCAGGATGAACGCGGACCACATACTCGGCTTCGGCGCCCTTCAGTGTCAGGTCCCGATAGCCATCGCCGTTTAGCCGCCAGGCGCCGCTGGTGGACCACGGCGACCAGGGATCCCGTGCCAGGGCTGCTTGCGCTTCAGCGCCGAGCAGCTCGGCGACTACGGCGGCGATTGCAACCCGCGGCATCTGCGCGCCATCTGCTGTCTTAAGCACCTCGGACTGGCGCTGGATGAACCCGGTGTCCAGGTTCGCCGCCTGAAAAGCCGGGTGGGCTGAAATGTTCCGTAACAGGTCGAGATTGGTCCGGACGCCGACGACCTCGTACGTCATCAAGGCGGCAGATAGTCGACAAATGGCTTCGGCCCGCGTCTCGCCCCAGGCGATCAGTTTTGCGATCATGGGGTCGTAATGGACCGTTATCTCGTCGCCCTCGCGAACTCCGGAGTCGACGCGGATTCCGTCGCCTACATCTGGTTGCCGCAGCCAGGCTAGCCGCCCCACGCTTGGCACGAAGTCGCGCGACGGATCCTCGGCGTAGACGCGGACCTCGATGGCGTGGCCGTGGATCGCCAAGCCGTCTTGCAAGAGCGGCAGGCGCTCCCCGGCAGCCACGCGCAACTGCCATTCCACGAGGTCCTGTCCCGTGATCATCTCGGTCACCGGGTGCTCGACCTGAAGCCGCGTGTTCATTTCCATGAAGAAGAAGTCGTCGCCTTCGGCGATGAACTCGACCGTGCCGGCGCCGACATAACCGATCGCGCGGGCGGCATCGCAGGCGGCACGTCCCATCGCGGCACGGCGCCCGGGATCCATTCCTGGAGCGGGCGCTTCCTCGACAACCTTCTGATGGCGGCGCTGGATCGAGCAGTCGCGCTCGAACAGGTAGACGACATTGCCGTGCGTGTCGGCGAACACCTGGATCTCGATGTGCCTCGGGCGGGTCAGGTAACGCTCGACAAGCACCTGGTCGTCCCCGAATGCCGCCCGGGCCTCGCCTTTGGCCAACTCGAGCGCGGACGCGAAATCCTCCTGGTGTTCGACCACGCGCATGCCCTTGCCGCCGCCTCCGGCGCTGGCCTTGATCAACACGGGATAGCCGATCCGGGTCGCTTCGACCTCGAGCCGGGCCGAATCCTGGTCCTCTCCATGGTAGCCCGGCACGAGGGGCACCCCGGCCCGCTCCATGAGTGCCTTTGCCGCGCTCTTGCTGCCCATCGCGCGAATAGCGGCGGGTGGCGGCCCGATGAAGGTCAGCCCGGCGACGGCGCATGCCTCGGCGAACTCCGCATTCTCGCTGAGAAAGCCGTAGCCGGGATGGACCGCCTCCGCCCCGGAGGCCTGCGCGGCGGCGATGATTCGGTCTCCCCGTAGATAACTCTCGCGGGCGGCAGCGGGCCCGATCGCATGGGCTTCATCAGCCATCGCGACGTGCATCGAGTCGCGGTCCGCCTCGGAATAGACGGCAACGGTGCGTATCCCCATGCGGCGCGCTGTGCGCATGACGCGGCACGCAATCTCGCCGCGATTGGCGACCAGGACCGACTTGAGTCTCATCACTGCGCCCCGCTCCAAGCGGGCTGGCGCTTCTCCAGGAATGCGGACACCCCCTCCTGCGCTTCTGGAGTCGTTCGGCGCACGGCAATCCTCCGGCTGGTCTCGGCTATCATCGTGTCGTCGAGGGGGCCGCCCTGGGCGAGGAAGACCAGCGCCTTCGAGTCGGCCTGCGCCGTCGGGCCGCCCTTCAGCAGCTCGGCGACGACACGGTCGCGCGCTTCCGGCAGCCCCTCCGGTCCGGTCACCTCGTGCACGAGGCCGAGCCGTCGTGCTTCGGTGGCCGTGAACGTTTCGGCGGTTTGAAAAAACCGGCGCGCCTGGCGCGCACCGATCGCATTGACGACATAGGGTGCGATAGTAGCGGGCGTGAGCCCGAGGCGGACCTCGCTAAGCCGGAAGGTGGCGCCCTCGGTCGCGAGGACGATATCGCAGCAGGCGGCCAGGCCGACCCCGCCGCCATACGCAGGCCCTTGCACCAGCGCGACTGTCGGCTTGGACATCCTGTCAATGGTCTTCAGCAGGTCGGCGAGCACACCGGCATCAGCCAAGTTTTCTGACTCCGAGAAGGCTGCGGCCCGCTGCATCCAGCCGATATCGCCGCCCGCGCAGAAGCTCCGGCCATTACTCGCCAGGATGACGACTCGCACGCAGTCGCGGTGGTCGAGCGCCGTGAAGCCGGCCCTGAGTTCCCTCACGAGGTCCTCGTCGAACGCGTTGTGGCGCTCCGGCCGGTTCAGGGTCAGCGTGGCAACGCCATTCGGCTCCACGGTCTCGAGAAGTGCGCTCATTGCTTTCCCCGTCACATCCGGAACACGCCGAACCGCGACGCACCGTCCTGGCGCGTCGCCGTCCACGGTTCGAACGGAGCGTTCATGCTGGCCGCCAATCCAAGGCCCAGCACCATGCGGGTGTCCTCCGGCGGGATCACGCCGTCGTCCCAGATGCGGGCGGAGGCATAGTAGGGGTTGCCCTGCTCCTCGTACTGCGCCGCGATCGGGGCCTTGAAGGCGGCCTCCTCGTCGGCGGACCAGGAATTTCCCTGCGCCTCGACAGCATCCCGCCGTAGCGTCGCCAGCACACTCGCCGCCTGCGTGCCGCCCATGACCGAGATACGCGCGTTGGGCCACATCCAGAGGAAGCGCGGCGAGTAGGCTCGCCCGCACATCCCGTAATTGCCTGCGCCGAACGAGCCCCCGATGATGACCGTGAACTTCGGCACGGATGTTGTCGCGACCGCGGTGACCAGCTTGGCACCGTCTTTTGCGATGCCGCCCGCCTCATATTTCTGCCCGACCATGAAGCCAGTGATATTCTGCAGGAACACGAGCGGTATGCCGCGCTGGCTGCACAGTTCGACAAAGTGCGCCCCCTTCTGCGCGCTTTCACCGAACAATATGCCGCTGTTGGCCACGATGCCGACCGGATAGCCCCAGATCCGCGCGAAGCCGGTCACCAGCGTGGTGCCGTACAGTCGCTTGAACTCCTCCAGCTCCGAGCCGTCGACAACGCGGGCGATCACTTCGCGCACGTCGTATTGCTGGCGGGGATCGGCGGGCACAATGCCGCCCAGCCCGGCCGGATCGTAAAGCGGCGGGCGCGGCTCCGTGCGGTCGACCGTCGCACCGCGGGGCCTGGCGAAGGTGCCGACGATGTTCCGGGCGATCCCGAGAGCGTGCGCGTCGCTGTCCGCGAGATGGTCGACGACTCCGGAAGTCCGGCTGTGCAGGTCGCCGCCGCCAAGGTCTTCGGCGCTGACGATCTCGCCGGTGGCCGCCTTCACGAGCGGCGGCCCCCCCAGGAAAATTGTACCCTGATTTCGGACGATGATGCTCTCGTCGGCCATTGCCGGGACGTAGGCGCCCCCTGCGGTGCAGGAGCCCATGACCACGGCCACCTGCGGAATGCCGCGCGCCGACATGTTGGCCTGGTTGAAGAATATGCGGCCGAAGTGCTCGCGATCGGGGAACACCTCATCCTGACTCGGCAGGTTCGCTCCGCCGCTATCGACGAGATAGATACATGGGAGGTCATTTTGGGCCGCGACTTCCTGCGCCCGTAGATGCTTTTTCACTGAGATCGGATAGTAGGTGCCGCCCTTCACCGTCGCGTCGTTGACGACAATGACACATTCGCGGCCCTTGATCCGGCCGATGCCGGTGATGACCCCGGCCGACGGCACCTCGTTGCCATACATGCCGTGCGCCGCGAGCTGGCTAAGTTCGAGGAACGGGCTGCCGGGATCGACCAGCGCGCGGATCCGGTCCCTCGGCAGTAGCTTGCCCCGGCTCACGTGCCGCTCGCGCGACCGAGTCCCGCCGCCCTCGCGGATGCGCTCGACCTCGGTGCGCAGCACTGCGACGAGCGCTTCCATCTGCCGGGCATTGGCTTGGAAGGCGTCGGACCGCTCGTCAGCGAGTGTCTCGATTACCGGCATGACGATACCCGCCGGGGCAGGCCCGCAAGGCAGGCAAAACCAAGCGCCACCTTGACCGCGTCGCCGACCAGGAACGGCGTCAGCCCCACCGCAACTGCTGCCCGCAGGCCCGGCATCCAGAAGGCCGCGAGCCAGGCGACCCCCGGCAAGAACACAACCGTGGTCGCGGCGAGAATGGCGGCGAGCAGCCTTGGCGTGCTCCGGCACCATCCGCGATCGACGGCGGCACCCATGATCGCGGCCTCGGCGAAAAACCCGATCAGATAGCCAGTCGTGGGGCCGCCGACCATGGCGCCTCCTGCGGCGACCGGCCAGCCCAGCGCTGATGCCGCGACATACAGGCCGACCGAACCCAGGCCTGCGCGCAGGCCCATGGTCCCGGCGATCAGCACGATTGCCAAAGTTTGCAAGGTCATCGGAACGGGCCACATCGGCACACGGACCAGGGCGGAACCTGCGATCAGACCGGCGCCTGCAACGGATAGGACGACCAGGGTGGCCGGTTGGGAAGTCGTCGGTAGGCGGATCGCGAGCATTGGCATTTCCCCTCAGGCGGTCTCGGCAAAGAGTTCGCGGCCGATCAGCATGCGGCGGATCTCGCTGGTCCCCGCACCGATTTCGTACAACTTGGCGTCCCGCAGCAGTCGCCCCGTCGGGTAGTCGTTGATGTAACCGTTGCCGCCCAGAACCTGGATCGCCTCCAGCGCCATCCAGGTAGCCTTCTCGGCCGCATAAAGGATCGCACCCGCCGCGTCTTTGCGCGTGGTCAGGCCGCGGTCGCAGGCCTTCGCCACCGCATAAACGTACGCGCGCGAGGCGTTCATCGTCGTGTACATGTCGGCCAGCTTGCCCTGCATGAGCTGAAATTCGCCGATCGCCTGGCCGAACTGCTTGCGCTCGTGGACGTACGGCACCACCACGTCCATGCACGCCTGCATAATGCCGATGGGGCCGGCAGCCAGCACCGCGCGCTCATAGTCCAGCCCGCTCATCAGAACGTTCACGCCGCGGCCGAGCGCGCCCAGCACATTTTCATCGGGAACTTCGCAGTCCTCGAACACCAGCTCGCAAGTGTTGCTGCCGCGCATGCCGAGCTTATCGAGCTTCTGCGCCGTGCTGAAGCCCTTGAACCCGCGCTCGATCAGGAAAGCGGTGATGCCGCGCGGCCCCGCTGCCGAATCGGTCTTAGCGTAGACTACCAGCGTGTCCGCGTTCGGGCCGTTGGTGATCCACATCTTGCTGCCGTTCAGCACCCAGCGGTCGCCCCGCTTTTCCGCCCTAGTGCGCATGCCCACCACGTCCGACCCGGCGCCTGGCTCGCTCATCGCCAGCGCGCCGACATCCTCGCCGCGGATCAGATTCGGCAGGTAGCGCGCCTTCTGGTCATCGTTCCCGTTGCGCGCGATCTGGTTCACGCAAAGGTTCGAGTGGGCCCCATAGGACAATCCGACGGAGGCCGAAGCGCGACTGATCTCCTCCATCGCCACGCAATGCTCGAGGTAGCCCATCCCTGCGCCGCCGTATTCCTCGGGCGCGGTGATGCCGAGCACGCCCAGGTCACCGAACTTGCGCCAAAGGTCGGCGGGGAAGTCGTTCTCGCGGTCGATGTCGGCCGCGCGCGGCGCGATCTCGTCGGCAGAGAAGCTCGCAACCTGGTCGCGCAACGCGCCCAGGGTCTCGCCAAGATCGAAATCCAAGCCTCGGAAGCTGTTGTTCACGACCAGGGCGCCAATGTGGCCGGCGCCGTCCCCGATGCGGCCGTCCCCGGTTGCGCAGCGGGTACCGAGCGGGTGCGTGGGCTGATTATCTTGATGCTCATAGGACTTCCCGATTTCGAGGGGGCCATCGTCGATAAGCTCCTTGCACATTGCCTAGCGTACGAGATACAAGAACACAAGCCACTTGTATGACCTGGACTCATGGACCGCGTAGAAGACTGCATCTCATTCCTTATCGGCAAGGCCGGGCAGCAGATCGCGCGTCGAGCGCGCAATAGGCTGTCTGAGCACGGCGTGACGCCTGCGCAGTACGCCGTCCTGAAAGTCATGTGGCAGGCCGAAGGCCAGAGCGGAGCGGAGATCAGCGCCCGGCTTGTCATCGATAGCGCAACGATGACCGGCCTGATCGACCGCCTTCAGGCTTCGGGCTTTCTCGAACGCCGCGCCGACGGAGACGACAGGCGCGTTCAACGCCTGTTCCTGACCAAACAGGGCAAGGCTCTTCATGCGCCTCTCGACGCGGCTATGGACGAGCTCAATGAGGAAGTCAGATCCGAGCTCGGCTCCAATGCCACGAGGTTCTGGACAGGTCTCCGCAAACTCGGGGACAACAAGGGATGAGGCTGTAGCAGCATGTTTGATACCAAGATCGCGATCGTCGTGAGGGAGGACCTCGCGACCTGGCAGAAGCTAAACGTCACGGCATTCCTTACGAGCGGCATCGTCGGTGCCACCGAGGGGCTGCTCGGGGAGGCTTACGAGGACGGCTCGGGCAACAGCTACAACCCGCTAGTCGTGCAGCCGATGATCGTGCTCAGCGCCGACGGTGAGACGATCAAGACCATCTATCGCCGCGCGATGGAGCGGGGCGCGCGGCTATCGCTCTACGTCGAGGAAATGTTCTCTACCGGGCACGACGCGGCGAACCGGGCCGCCGTGAAGTTATGCCAGCCCGACGCGCTGAACGTGGTCGGGCTAGCGCTACGGGAAGACAAGAAGCTGGTCGACAAGATCACCAAGGGAGCGCGGATGCATGCGTGATCCCGGAGCTGTGTGCTGATGCACGTCCACCTCGTCCATGCCCATCCGGAGCCACGCTCGTTCGTGGCGGCGATGCGCGACAGCATGGTCTCAGCCTTTGAGGCGCGCGGTGACATCGTGACCGTGTCGGACCTTTATGCGATGGCGTTCAACCCCGTGGCGTCCGCGTCCGATTTCCAGAAGAGCGAGCGACCGGAGCACCTGGTCTATTCGCTCGAGCAGCGACACGCCTACCGGGCAGGCACCCTGGCGCCGGACATCAGCCGAGAGGTGGAGCAGGTGCTCGCGGCGGACCTCGTCGCCTTCACCTTCCCGGTTTTCTGGTTCGGCACGCCGGCCATCCTGAAAGGTTGGGTCGAGCGCGTCTTCCTCTCCGGGCCGTTCTATGGCGGTCGCCGCATCTACGGAAACGGCGGGCTGGTAGGCAAACGGTCGTTCGCAGCGTTCAGCCTCGGCGGGCGACCCCACATGTTCGGCAAGGGCACACTGCACGGCGAACTCGAGACCGGCATGATGCGCCACTTCCTTCAAGGGACGCTGGGATATGTCGGCATGGGCGTGTACGAGCCCTTCGTTGCCTATCACGTGCCATACATTGGTCACGAGGCGCGCGCCGGGTTGCTCGAGAAGCTCCATTCAACCGTACTTGCGATTGACTCCCGCCCGATGATGCCAATTCCCGACTTGGACGCCTTCGACGAAACGTTTGCTCCGAGGATGGCCGGTCAATGATCCGTGCGGAGCCGACCGGGAACGGTATCTGGCACGTGGAACTGCGGCGGCCTGAGAAACGCAACGCGCTCGGAGTCGACCTGTATGCCAGCCTAGCGGATGCTTTTGTCTCCATAGGCGATTCGACGGATGCACGCGTAGTCGTGCTAGGGAGTGTCAAAAACCTGGGGCGCTACGCCGCGAGTGGGATTGCCTGGTGGCCAAAGCGCCCGTCCAGCACCGCGGCCCTGACCT